>CAJDTT010000001.1_pt1 | contig 105097 bp, 98 predicted proteins | sample 7389841 | NCBI WGS metagenome assembly CAJDTT01 (sample SAMEA7055655, study PRJEB34461) | soil metagenome | biome: terrestrial ecosystem; feature: Peninsula; material: soil | place: Antarctica | collected 2016
TTCATCATCACGTTCCTGTTCGGCGGGCTGACCGGTGTGATGCTGGCGTCCCCGCCGATCGACTTCCACGTCTCGGACACCTACTTCGTCGTGGCGCACTTCCACTACGTGCTCTACGGCACGATCGCGTTCGCATCGTTCGCCGGCGTGTACTTCTGGTTCCCGAAGTTCACTGGCCGGTTCATGAACGAGAAGCTCGGCAAGCTGCACTTCTGGCTGACGTTCATCGGCTTCCACGGCACCTTCCTGGTGCAGCACTGGCTGGGCAACGAGGGTATGCCGCGCCGCTACGGCGACTACCTGCCCAGTGACGGGTTCACGTTCCTGAACACCTTCTCCACGGTGTTCGCGTTTGTTCTGGGCGCCTCGATGCTGCCGTTCATCTGGAACGTGATCCGCTCCTACAAGTACGGCGAGATCACTACCGCCGACGACCCCTGGGGCTTCGGCAACTCGCTGGAATGGGCGACGACCAGTCCGCCGCCGCGGCATAACTTCCTGACCCTGCCGCGGATCCGCTCCGAACGGCCAGCGTTCGAGCTGCACTACCCGCACATGGTTGAGCGAATGGCGCTGGAGGCCCATCTGGGCAAGAAGCATCGTCCACAACCGGTCGGAGCTGCGGCCGAGGCGCGCGGTGAAGTCGGCGATCGCGACCCGAAGAATCGCGATATCTGATCGCCTTGCGTGACGGCCAGGAACTAGATGGCTGATAGTCCGACTCATCTGCTGGTCACCGTCACCGGGCCAGATCGACCCGGTGTGATGTCACGGCTGTTTACCGCACTGTCCGAGCTGGTGGCCGAGGACGGCACTCATCCTTCGTTGGATGTCATCGATATCGAACAGGTGATTATCCGCGGTGAGCTCGTGCTCGGCCTCGAGCTGGCGACCGGGTCCGCCCCGGCCCCGATCCGAGCGGCGCTTGACAAGGTAGCCGCGGACACGGCCACCACGATCACGTTGAGCACCGATCCGGACCCGAACTACTGGAGTCGGCGGCGCGCGCGGCATCACGTCGTCGTCCTCGGCAAGCCGCTGCTGCCGGCGGCGATGGCGGCGATCTCCAGCAGCATCGCCGACCTGGGCGCAAACATCGACTCGATCCGACGGCTGTCGGACTACCCTGTGACGGCCGTGGAGCTCGTCGTGTCCGGTGCCCGATCTGCGACCCTCCGCCCCGCGCTGAGCGGCGCGTCGGCGCGCACCAACGTAGACATCGCCGTGGAAAAGGGCGGGCTGGACCGGCGTACCAAGCGGCTCATCGTGATGGACGTCGACTCGACTCTTGTGCAAGGCGAAGTGATCGACTCGCTCGCGGCACGGGCCGGCCGGATGGATCAGGTCGCCGCGATTACCCAGCGTGCGATGCGCGGCGAACTCGACTTCACCGAGAGCCTGCATGCGCGCGTAGCGATGCTGGAAGGCCTGCCGGCGAGCGTGGTGGACGACGTGCGGCGTGATCTGAAGCTGACGCCGGGAGCCGCGACGCTGATCCGGACGCTCAAAAGGATGGGGCTAAAGATCGGGATCGTGTCCGGCGGGTTCACCCAGATCACCGACGTACTTGTAACGGACCTCGGGCTGGACTTCGCCGCGGCCAACACCCTCGAGATCGTCGACGGGAAGCTGACCGGCAAGGTCATCGGCAAAGTCATCGACCGGGCCGGGAAGCTTGAGGCGCTGAGGCGCTTCGCAGACGAGTGCGGCGTACCTATGGAGCAGACCATCGCGGTCGGCGACGGCGCCAACGACCTCGACATGCTCACGAAGGCCGGGCTCGGAATCGCGTTCAATGCCAAGCAGGTCGTCCGCGAGAAGTCGCACACCTCGCTCAACTATCCGTACTTGGACGCGATTTTGTTCTTCCTAGGGGTGACTCAGGACGAGGTTATCGTCGCCGATGAGGACTGACTAGCCGGCCACGACCGGTGTGCCGACGAGCGAGACACCCGCGTCGCGTAGCTGACGCAGCGCCTTGTCGGTGGTCGCTTGAGCGACGCCCGCAGTCAGGTCGAGCAACACTGTGGTGACGAACCCGGCGCGGACCGCGTCGAGAGCCGTAGCCCGCACGCAATGATCGGTCGCGAGCCCTACGATGTCGACCTTTGTCACGCCTCGCTCGTCGAGCCAGTCCGCGAGGTTCTGCGTGTCTGACAGTCCTTCGAATCCGGAGTACGCCGCCTCGTAAGCACCTTTGTCGAAGATCGCCTCAACGACGCTTGGGTCGAAGTTGGGATGGAACTGTGCGCCTTCGGTGCCTATCACGCAGTGTCGCGGCCAGGACTTGACGAAGTCCGGGGTGTCCGAGAAGTGATCCCCGGGATCGATGTGGTGATCGCGAGTGGCCACGACGAAGTCGTAGTCATCGTCGGCCTCCCGCAGCAGCTCGGCAATCTCGGCCACCACCTCGGCGCCGCCTTCGACCGCAAGGGAACCGCCCTCACAGAAATCGCGCTGGACGTCGACGACGATGATCGCGCTCTTGTGCCCTCCCGTGTCCGCGTCGCCTTCGAGGTCGTCGTCCTCGTCGTCCGACAGGGCAAGGTCGTCCTCGAGGTCGTCGTCAAGTTCGGGTAGCTGATCATCACGCATGTTGAGTCCTATGCCTGGTAGACGTCTACATCGATGGTCGGGCTGCCACGGGTGAGCTTGCGCGCCTCCCGCGGCAACGTCTTCATCTGCTTTGCATGATATTCGCGCGCTTCGACGAGTGTGGCAACCTCATGACGTTGACCGGCCCGGACGAGTGGCACCTGCAGCTCCAGATCACCGTCGCCGACCTCGGGTTTGCCGTTGACGGCGGCGACTTCCTCGATGATCCTGCCCTGCGCGTCATGTCGGCGTACCGCGACCTTGGCGCCGCCGTCATTACCTTTGCCAATGGCCTTCTTCGCGACCGGCAGGCCGTCGCGCTCGACGAGCTTGAAGACCATTCCGCAAGTCGGTGCGCCGGACCCGGTGACGAGCGATGTGCCGACGCCGTACCCGTCGACCGGAGCGGCGGCCAACGACGCGATGGCGTACTCGTCGAGGTCGCTGGTCACGATAATCCGCGTCTTCGTGGCGCCGAGAGAGTCAAGTAGCTCGCGGGCCTCGCGGGCCAGGACACCGAGATCGCCCGAATCCAGCCGAATCGCGCCGAGTTCGGGACCGGCGACCTCGACCGCGTTGCGAATGCCCTGCATCACGTCGTACGTGTCGACTAGCAGCGTCGTGCCGGGCCCCATCAGGGCGACCTGGGACTTGAAGGCGCTGAGCTCGTTGTCGTGCAGGAGGGTAAACGAGTGCGCGGCGGTGCCCGCGGTGGGCACACCGAAGGTGCGCCCAGCCTCGAGATTGGAGGTAGAACCAAAACCCACGAGGTACGCCGCCCGCGCCGATGCGATCGCCGCCCACTCTGCGGTACGCCGCGAGCCCATCTCGATGCACGGCCGGCCGCCGGCCGCCCCGATCATCCGGGCGCCGGCCGAGGCGATTGCCGAGTCATGGTTGAGGATCGACAAGATCAGCGTCTCAAGAATGACGCCTTCGGCAAAACTGCCGCGCACGGTGAGGATCGGTGACTCGGGGAAGTAGATCTCGCCTTCGCGGTAGCCGTCGATGTCGCCGCCGAACGTGAAGTCGGCGAGCCACTGCAGGGCCGCGTCGTCGACGACCTTGTGCTTACGTAGGAAATCGATTTCCTCGTCGCAGAACCGGAATCGGGTGATCTCGTCGATCAGCCTGCCGGTACCGGCGACGACCCCGTACCGCCGACCCTCGGGCAGCCGCCGCGCGAATGCCTCAAAGACACACTCACGTGTGGCGTTCCCGTCGTTGAGCGCGGCCGCAACCATGGTGAGTTCGTAGTGGTCGGTCAGCAGTGCCGAGGAGCTCGGGCGGGATGGTAGAGCGATGCCATCGGTCATGCTCGCAATCCTAAGCGGACGGCGTTCGGTGTCGATGGACCGCACCGGTCCGGTCGTTGTATGCGTACCGCGGCGGTCGGCGAATCGTGGAACAATAGCCGCATGCCTAAGGTCAGCGAGTCGGTGACGGCCGTACCCGAACAACGCGAGGAGATCTCGAGCGACGAGTCGGTCGAGCACGAAGGACAGTGGGTAACGATCGTCTGGAACGATCCGGTCAACTTGATGAGCTATGTGACGTACGTGTTTAAGAACCTTTTTGGGTACGACGACCCGACCGCGACCAAGCTGATGCTCGACGTCCACGAGAAGGGTAAGGCCGTCGTTTCGACCGGCGCAAAGGAATCGATGGAACACGACACGACCAGACTGCACGCCGCCGGACTATGGGCGACGTTCCAGCCGGCATGAGTACACATTCGCACCTGGAACATTTCAGCGTCGACGGCGACAGGATCGGCGTACACGTCGACCCGCACGAGAGCGAGCTACTCAGCGGACTGATCGGGCAGGTACGTGCGCTGCTGATCGAGCGCGGCAGCGAGGTCGGCGACTCAAGCGTGTTCGCGGCCGACGATGGCGCGGACGAGACGGCAATGCTGAGCGCGCTCGAGCACTCCTTGATGCCGTTGCCGCCCCCGACCGACGAGGTGCTCGCGCGACTACTTCCCTCGGGTCGTCGGGACGATACCGAGCGGGCCGGAGCCAGCGCGATCGAGTTTCGTCGGCTCACCGAGAGCGACTTGCGTCGCTCGAAGATCATCGACGCGGACCGGGCGCTCGCCGTACTTGATGTCGGCGGCTCCGAGGAGTCGATCGCTCCCGACGATGCCCAAGCAGTACTGCGCGCGCTCAACGACGTGCGACTGAGTCTCGGTGCCCGCCTCGAAGTCACCGAAGACACGCCGTACCCGCGCCGGATCCGTAACGAGCACGATCAGGCGCTGGCGATCTACTTCTGGACCGGCAGCGTACAAGAGGAACTCGTCACCGTCCTCGCCGCGGTCGGTTAGCGCGCTGCCGAGCGCTGTGCCCGGCTACCCGTTGTCCTTGCGTGGCCTCGTGTGCGGTCCGAACTTCCAGAGCATGCCGGTCCCCACGAGGAGCGCGACGACCGCACACACGATGACGCCGAGGGGGAGCGCCGTACCGTCGCGTTGGGTGAAGACTGAGCCGACCACTGCGACCGCGCCGGTGGTCACCATGAACAGCAACAAGCTGAACTTCAGCAGCGTCGTCGTACCTTGCTGGACCAGGTCGCGAAATGAGTCCGGATCTCGGTACTCGTCCCACGTGCGCATCGCGCGGCCACCGAAGTAGAGCGCAGGCAGACAGACAAGGGCAACGACAACAATGATGGCAATCGGCATGATTTGTCGATCTTAGGGCACCCCATTACGCGTGTCGCGTGCATCATAGAGACCATGACGACGTTTAACCAGGGCCAGCTGTCCAGTTCGTCGGGTCTTTCGCCGGGTGCCAAGCCCGAAAAGAAGCGGCCAGCGATCGAACGGCCGCTGGGTGCGGCGATCTTCATGCTCGCCGTCCTCGCGCTGATGTACATCATCGAGGTCGTGGACCAGTCCAGCAATCTGCAGCTTGACCACTACGGCATCGAGGCGCACCGGCTAGACGGACTGCCAGGTATCTTCGCGGCGCCTTTCCTGCATAACGGCTATGCGCATCTGTCGGCCAATGCGCTGCCGTTTCTGCTGCTGGGATGGCTGACGCTGATCGGTGGGCTCAAGCGGTTCGTCGTCGTGACGATCTCGGTGATCATCACCTCGGGCCTGTTTGCCTGGGCGTTGACCTTCCCCAAGGCCAACACCGCGGTGTACGTCGTTGGCGCGAGCGGGCTGATCACCGGGTGGCTCGCCTACCTGTTGTTCCGCGGCATCTTCACCCGCAACGTGGGCCAGATCGCGGTGAGTGTCATCGTGCTACTGCTTTACGGCGGCGTGCTCTGGGGCGTCTTCCCACGCGCCGAGGGCGTGTCGTGGCAGGCTCATTTCGGCGGCGCGGTCGGGGGCATCCTGCTCGCGTGGCTGTTACGGCGCAGCGGACCTACGGCGCTGAAACCAAAGGCAAAGAAGCCGAAGGCCGCTAAAGGCGCGGCACGGCGTGAGGCACGTGACAGCGCTCAGCTGCCATCTTTCTGACTCGAGGTCATACCCTGTAATCCGTGACCCTGCAGCCCGACTCCGACCCGACCAGCCGCCTGCCGATCGGCGTATTCGACTCGGGCGTTGGCGGGCTGACCGTGGCACGTGCCATCATCGACCAGCTGCCCGCCGAAGAGATCCTGTATCTCGGCGACACGGCGCACGTTCCCTACGGTCCACGCCCCATCGCAGAGGTACGCCGCTTCGCGTTGGAATGTCTCGATCAGCTCGTAGACCAGGGTGTCAAGGCCCTCGTCGTCGCGTGTAACACCGCCAGTGCCGCCTGCCTACGCGATGCGCGCGAACGGTACGACGTACCGGTGATCGAGGTGATCCAGCCCGCTGTGCGCCGCGCCGTCGCCGCGACTCGGAACCACAAGATCGGTGTCATCGGGACCGCCGCCACCGTTTCCAGCGGGGCGTATGCCGACGCGTTCGCCGCCGCGCCGCACGTGGAGCTGTTATCCGTGGCGTGCCCGCGGTTCGTCGACTTCGTCGAGCGTGGCGTGACCAGCGGCCGGCAGATCCTGGGCCTCGCGGAGGGCTACCTGCGGCCGATGCTGGATGAAGGCGTCGACACGCTTGTCTTGGGCTGCACGCACTACCCGATGCTCGTCGGCGCCCTCGGCATCGTCATGGGTGACGATGTGACGCTGGTCAACAGCGCCGAGGAGACCGCGAAGGACGTGTACCGGACGCTTACCCAGCGCGAGCTGCTGCGGACCGGCGACCTACCTCCACATCATCGATTCATGGCGACCGGTGACCCCGAACCGTTCACCGACCTCGGCCGACGTTTCCTCGGCCCGCTGATCGACCAGGTCGCCGCACCGGTGGCCCCCTACTCGACTCGATGAGCCCGGTCGCCAATCCGTTAAACGAGAAGGTCCCGCGCGCGGCGTGGCTCTGCTACGGCGTCGGCATCTTCGCCTACATCGTCGCGGTCTTCAACCGCAGCTCCTTCGGGGTCGCCGCACTGCCTGCGGTAGAGCGGTTCCATGCCTCGGCCAGCGACATCGCCAGCTTCACCGTTGTACAGCTGATCGTGTACGCCGCGCTTCAGGTGCCGGTCGGCATCCTGATCGACCGGATCGGGCCCCGCCGGTTGATCATCTTCGGCGCCATCATGATGACGCTCGGCCAGGCGCTCCTGGCGGTCGTGACCTCGGTGACGCCAGCCCTGCTAGCCAGGGTACTGATCGGTGCCGGTGACGCGTTCACCTTTACCTGCGTGTTGCGGCTGGTCGCGGACTGGTTCCCGGCGCGACGGGTGCCGCTCATGACCCAGTTCACCGGTCTGCTCGGGCAGGTCGGACAGGTCATGAGCGCGATCCCGTTCGCCGCGCTGGTGGCCGTGCAGCCGTGGACGGTGAGCTTCCTGAGCGCGGCGGCCCTCGGCGTGATCGTCGTGGTGGTGACCGTTGCGGCGTTGCGCGAGCCGCCGAAGCCGCCCGATCACCCGACTGCGATGAGCATCGCCGACACACGCAAACATCTGGCGATCGCGTGGCGACATCCGGGCACGCGGCTGGGCATGTGGGTGCACTTCACCTCTCAGTTCACCAATACGGTTTTCGCGCTGTTGTGGGGTTTCCCGTTTCTGACCGCTGGTATGGGGCTGAGCATCGGCGTGGCCGGTGCGTTGATGACCCTTACTTCGATCATCGGTGTATTCGTCTCACCGTTGCTGGGCCATCTGGTCAGCCGGCACCCGTTACGACGCTCGACACTGGTCTTCGGAGTCATCACCACTGGAATCATCACGTGGTCCCTGGTGATCTTCTGGCCCGGCCGGGCGCCGATGTGGGTTCTGATCTTGCTGATGTTCGGGGTGTCGATCGGTGGGCCCGGCTCGATGATTGGTTTCGACTTCGCGCGTACTTTCAACCCGCCAATTCGGCTCGGTACCGCGACCGGGATAGTCAATGTCGGTGGGTTTGTCGCGTCCCTGGTGACGATGGCCCTGATGGGCGTCGTCCTCGACCTTGCCACGACCGCTAGCGGCAGCGGATACACTCTGAGCGCGTTCAAGCACGCGTTTTCCGTGCAGTATGTGATCTGGGCCCTCGGGATTGCGGCAATGCTGCGAGCGCGGCATCTCACCTGTCGCCGGCTCGCCGTCGACGACGGGAAGGAAGACTCGACGGACGCACCAACGACGAGCTGCGCAAGGTGACTATCACTCGTGGTTGGCTCGATCACGCGGAAGGCTCGGTTCTGGTCGAATTCGGTAAGACCCGGGTGCTCGTCGCGGCGAGTGTGACCGAGGGCGTGCCGGGCTGGCGCCGCGGGACCGGCCTCGGCTGGGTCACTGCCGAGTATTCGATGCTGCCGAGGGCAACCCACACGCGCAGTCCCCGCGAGTCCGTCAAGGGCAAGATCGGCGGGCGGACCCACGAGATCTCCCGGCTGATCGGGCGCAGTCTGCGTGCATGCATCGACCTGAAGGCACTCGGCGAAAATACGATCGCGCTGGACTGCGACGTACTCCAGGCCGATGGGGGCACCCGCACCGCGGCTATCACCGGCGCGTACGTCGCGCTTGCCGACGCCGTCGCCTGGCTGAAGGCGCGCAACGCACTCGCATCCGCCAACCCGCTGCCGCGGTCCATCGCGGCGGTCTCGGTGGGGATCGTCGACGGCGAACCGCGCCTGGACCTCTGCTACGAGGAAGACTCACGCGCCGAGACCGACATGAACGTCGTCGTGACCGGGGAAGGCGATTTCATCGAGGTGCAGGGGACCGCCGAAGGCGCGCCGTACAGTCGCTCCGAGCTTGACGCGCTGCTCGACGTCGCGGTCAAGGGATGCGCCGACCTCACCGCGATCCAGCGTGCGGCGCTCGAGGGCAAATAACCGACTATGCCTACACCGCAACGGATCCTGCTCGCCACCCGCAACAAGAAGAAGCTCAGTGAGATGCGCCGGATCATGGCGCCGACCACCGGTGTGGAGATCATCGGGCTCGACGACGTGCCGGTGTACGACGAGGCACCCGAGGACGGCGCGACCTTCGAGGACAACGCGCTGCTGAAGGCGCGCGAGGCGCTGGTGCACACCGGGCTCCCCGCGATCGCGGACGACTCGGGGCTGTGTGTGGACGCAATGGGCGGCATGCCGGGAATCTTCTCTGCCCGATGGTCCGGCCGGCATGGCGACGATGAGGGTAACCTTCGGCTGCTGCTCGCGCAGTTGAACGACGTGCCGGACGGCCGTCGGTCGGGAGCGTTTGTGTGTGCGGCGGCGTACGTCGATGCCGACGGGCGCGAGATCGTTATCCGCGACCAAATGGCGGGCCGGGTCATCCGGGAACCGCGTGGTGCGGGCGGTTTTGGGTACGACCCGATCTTCGTCCCGGATCAAGACGGTACGGGTCCGCTTACAGCGGCGGAACTCTCACCCGCGGAGAAAGATCGACTTAGTCACCGGGGCAAGGCGATGCGCCGATTGGCCGAGAGGTTGCAGGAGTACCTTTAGGCGGTATCTTTCGCGTGGCTAACTAACGCAGGGTAGTGCGCGACCCCATTGTTGAGAGGTCGTTTCTGAGTACCGACGTGACTGGGCGCAGCAGCCGCCTGGCTGACCCCGGGTTTGGCTGGCGATTCCTGCTGCCGCTGTGCATCGGCGTATCGCTCAACCCGATCAACTCGACGATGATCGCGACCGCGCTTGCCACCATCGGCCGCGAGCTGAAGGTCGGCGCTAACGACACCATCTGGCTGGTGTCGGTGATGTACGTGTTCAGCTCGATTGGGCAGCCGATCGCGGGACGTCTGGCCGATCGCTATGGCCCGCGCCGAGTGCTGTTGGCCGGGGCGGTAATGGTGCTGGTGACCGGCGTCGGCGGAATCTTCGCGGTCAACATGGGCCAGCTCATCGCGCTGCGAGCGCTGGTGGGAATTGGGACGGGCGCAATCTACCCCGCGGCAATGGCAATCGTGCGCGAACGCGCCCGGCGCCTCGAGCTGCCGACGCCGACCCGCGTGCTCGCGCTGATGGGTACGGCGTCATTGACGACCCTCACCATTGGGCCGCCACTAGCCGGTGCGCTCGTCGAGTACGTCAGCTGGCGGACCATCTTTGTGGTCAACCTGCCACTGGCGCTCATCTCGCTCGCGATGATCATCATCTGGGTCGACAAGGACGCGCCGCGCGAGCCCGGTGGCGGCCTCCGCGGGCTCGATCTGCCTGGTATGTCGCTGTTCGCGGGATCGCTCGGCAGCCTGCTGATTTTTTTGATGACGCTGTCCACGCCGAAATGGTGGGTCCTGGGGCTATCGCTGGCATTCTTCGCCGCGATGGTGGCGTTGGAGCGGCGTACGGCGCTGCCATTTATCGACGTGCGCGTCATCGGTGGCAACGTGCCCCTGATGCTCACGCTGCTGCGATTCGTGCTGGTGTTCACGATCGTGTACGGCGTGATGTTCGGCCTGTCGCAATGGCTTGAGGACGCGCGCGGACTGTCGCCCTCGGGCGTCGGCGTCGTACTGCTCATTCAGTCTGGGATCGGTGCCTTACTTGCGTTGTACGCCGGTCGCATCAGGTCGATCGGCGGCCCGGTGATCATCGGAGTGTGCGCGATGCTGGTCGGGTCGGTGCTGATCTTCCTGGCCACGTCGCAATCGCCGTTGTGGTATTTGGGCGTGATCGCCGTTGTTTTCGCGATCCCCAGCGGACCGACGTTCGTGGCGAACCAGATGGCCGTCTACGAGCAAACCCCGGCCGAACATATCGGGTCAGTCTCGGGACTGTCGCGCACCTGCCAGTTCCTCGGCGCGCTCACATCGGCCGGCTTGATTGCACTGTTCTTCGGCACGCATCCGACTGACGCGGGGCTGCATGATTTGGCGATCGTGATGTTTGGTTGCGCGATCGCGCTCATCGTCATCACCGTCGTGGACAGGTCTATCTGGGGGCGAGCAAAGCGGCCGCCGCTAGCCGCTCCGGCCTCGCGTGATCGCCAAGGCTGATTTGTTTGTAGGGCCGGTGGGAGTTGAACCCACACTGGCACGGACCTAAACCGTGTGCCTCTGCCGTTGGGCTACGGCCCCTTTGCCACTCCCGCCGCAGGTGCACGGCGCTCGAAGCCTGACCATCGTACGTCGACGCGATTCGTAAGATGCGGCTAGGCGAGCTCTAGTTGCTTGAGTAGTCGCCCCACGTGACCGGTCGCCTTGACGTTGTACTGCGCCTGCTCGACTTTGCCGGCTGCATCGATGACGAAAGTCGAGCGGATCACGCCCATCACGGTCCGGCCGTAGTTCTGTTTCTCGCCGAATGCGCCGTACGACGTCATCACGACCTTGTCCGCGTCCGAGAGCAGAGTGATCGAGAGATCCTCTTTGGTTCGGAAGGTGGCAAGTTTCTCGGGCGTATCGGGGGATATCCCGATGACGTCGTACCCGGCGCTGCGGAGCTCGGCAAACGAGGAGGTGAAGTCGCAGGCCTGTTTCGTGCAGCCGGGAGTCATGGCGCGGGGATAGAAGTAGACGATGACCTTGCGGCCCTCGAAGTCAGCGAGAGAGACGTCTTTGCCGGTGTCATCTGGCAACGTGAACGGTGGTGCATCGTCGCCTGGTTCGAGTCGTTTTGCATCAGCCATGTCACAACCCTACCGAGCCGATCCGAACGTATCGTGGGCCACGTCCGTTGGCGACCAGAGGTAACCAAGTATATTCGACGTGGCGTAGAGCTAATCAGAGGGAGCGTGCACCGAAGTGACGGCGCGGATTGGTCGGCGAGGCTTTCTCGCGGGGGCAGCGGCGGTCGCCGGTACATCGGTGTTGGCCGACTGCACGATCGACGCCGCGACAAAATCGACCGCCGGCGGGGGTACCTCGACCAACACCAACGCGCTCTCGCAAGGAAAGAACGGCGCACGCGAGACGTTCTTCGGTGCGCATCAGATGGGCATCCTGCCTGGGCCGGCGGCGTACGGCCTCGCGGTGGCATTTGACTGCATTGCGCCGGACCGTGCGGCCCTCGCCGAGTGTCTCAAGACGATCTCTGATCTCATTCGCACGCTGACGACCAGCCCGCTGCCCAATCCAGTCTCGAGCGATACTGCCGACGAGGATAACGGCTTGCTGCTCGGGCTCGACGACAAATTGCTCAGTGGCACGGTGTCGGTGGGCGCCAGTCTGTTTGACGGTCGCTACGGGCTCGGAGTGGTCAAGCCAGTCGAGCTGGTGCCGATGCCGGCCGGTCTGGCGCGAGATGAGTTGCGCCCGGAACAGCTGCACGGTGATGTCTTGGTGCTCCTGCAGGGAGACCAGGTCGACGTACCGATCTACGCGCTGCGCGTGCTACGGATGGCGACGACTAAATGGCTCAAACTGCGCTGGGCGCAGGACATTTTCATCCGGCCGGACACCGACCCGAAACCCAACGCCGTGACCTCTCGAAACCTGATGGGGTTCAAGGACGGTACGGCGAACCCCGACGTGACGCTGGACGATCTGATGCAAGAAGTCGTGTGGGCGTTGCCTAGTGAGCCGGAGTGGGCCAGCGGGGGCACCTACCAGGTCGTGCGGAAGTTCCGGATGCTGATCGAGGACTGGGACGGTTCGACACTCGGTAAGCAGCAGCTGGTCTTCGGTCGGAAGAAGGTGACCGGTGCGCCGCTGGACGGCAAGACCGAAGTAGACGTGCCGATTTACGCTAAAGATCCGGCCGGAGAGGTGACTCCGCTCAACTCGCACATCCGGTTGGCCAACCCTCGGGATGGGGCCGCAAAACTGATGCTGCGCCGCGGGATGAGCTACCACGGCGGTGTCGACTCCGACGGAAATCTGGACCAGGGTCTGCTGTTCATCAGCTACCAGGGCACCCTCGAGGCGTTCCTCCAGACCCAGGCTCGGCTCAAGGGGGAGGCGCTCGAGGAGTATGTGATCACTACTGGCGGCGGCTTTTTCTTCGCGTTGCCGGGCGCCGAGAAGGGCGGGTACGTCGGCAAGCAACTCATCGAGGCCGCTTAACCGCGACCCGGGCCCAGTGTCGGATTCGCAACTTCGGTGCCATTGGAGATGACGCGCGCACACCGACCCGATACGGTTACCTTCGGGCTAATTCGACCGACCGACCGAGGAGCACCCAGGTGGCACGCAGTCCTGAAGAGATCCAGCGCGAGATCAACAACGCGCGCGAGGCCTTGGCAGGCACGCTCGACCAACTCGTGGAGCGCGCAAACCCCAAGCGCATCGTCGATAGCGGCAAGAAGTCTGTGCAGGACTTCTTGAAGTCGCCCAAGGGTAGGGCCGTCGTCGCTGCAGTAGGCGGGGTCGTCATCCTGCTCGTGGCCCGTCGGATCAACTTGTCGATCAAGAACCACCGCGACGACTGACCTGCCGCGACGAGTCGCCGGGTACCGCGGCAACCCGTTGACATAGATGTACCCCCGAGGGGTATATTGAGCCCATGACCGAACACGCCCACCCGCCCGGCTACTCCTCCGACAAGGCGGCGATACTCTCGCGGCTGCGCCGTATCGAAGGCCAAATTCGCGGGATCGAAAAGATGGTTGACGCCGACACCTACTGCATTGACGTGCTTACCCAGGTTTCGGCTGCGACAAAGGCGCTGCAGTCCGTGGCGCTCAGCCTCGTCAACGACCATCTGGGCCATTGTGTGCGCGACGCGATCTCGAATGGTGACAACGCCGACGAGAAGATCGCTGAGGCAAGCGCGGCGATCGCGCGCCTGGTCAAGTCCTAACATTCTGGCCCTGATACATCCCTGAAGGAGTACCCATACATGAGCACCCTTAGTTTCACCGTGTCCGGAATGACCTGCGGTCACTGCGTTTCCTCTGTCCGCGAGGAAGTCAGCGAGATCGCCGGCGTCGCCGATGTCGACGTCGTACTCGAGTCGGGCGCACTTACCGTCAGCGGCGACAACGTCGATCCGGCCGCGGTGCTGAGCGCCGTGGATGAGGCTGGGTACCAAGCGGTCCTGTCATGACCGGGACGGCTACCCAGCCGCAACAAGCCACTGACAACATCACGCTTTCGCTAGGCGGCATGACATGCGCGTCCTGCGCCAACCGCATCGAACGCAAGCTCAATAAGCTCGACGGTGTCGCGGCGACCGTCAACTACGCCCTCGAACAAGCCACCGTGTCGTACGACAGGCAGGCGACCGCGGTCGATGACCTCATCGGGACCGTCGAGAAGGCCGGCTACACCGCCAGCGCGCCACGCGGGCCGCGGCAGTCAATCGACGATGGCCTCGATGTCACCGGCGAGCGCGGGGTCACGCTTAAGGCCCGGCTCATCGGCAGCGCCGTGCTCACCCTCCCGGTTGTCGCGATCTCGATGGTGATGCCTCTACAGTTCGCCGGATGGGAGTGGTGGGTTCTCGCGTTGGCGACGCCCGTCACGTTCTGGGGCGCATTCCCCTTCCATCGCGCGGCTTTGGCCAACTTGCGACACGGCGCGGCCACCATGGACACGCTCGTCTCTCTCGGCGTTACCGCGGCGTACCTCTGGTCTGTCGCGGCTCTCGTTGGTTTCGCGGGCGGGGGAGCGCACGTCTATTTCGAGGCCGCCGCAGGCGTCACCACACTGGTGCTGCTCGGGCGGTACGCCGAGGCACGGGCTAAGAAGCGTGCTGGCGCGGCATTGCGCGCTTTGCTCGATCTTGGCGCTCGCGATGTCGCGGTCATCCGATCAGGAACCGAACTTCGCATACCCATAGGCGATCTGCAGGTCGACGATATTTTTGTCACCCGTCCCGGCGAGAAGATCGCGACCGACGGCGAGGTACTCGACGGGTCGTCCAGTGTCGACTCGTCACTGCTGACCGGAGAGTCGATGCCGACTCCGGTCGGCGTGGGTGACGAGGTCGTCGGATCGACTATCAACCTCCGCGGTCAGTTGACCGTGCGCGCCACCAAGGTCGGTGCCGATACGCAACTGGCGCACATCGGCAAGCTCGTCTCCGACGCGCAGGCTGGAAAGGCCGCTATCGCTAGACTCGCCGATCGAGTGTCGGCGATTTTCGTCCCGATCGTCGTACTGATCAGCTTGCTCACCCTCACCGGCTGGCTGGTGTTTGGCGGCGCACCTTCGTCCGCGGTCAGCGCGGCCGTCTCGGTACTAGTCATCGCGTGCCCGTGCGCGCTCGGGCTCGCGACCCCTACCGCCCTCCTCGTCGGCACCGGCCGCGGTGCGCAGCTCGGCATCGTCGTCGGTGGGCCGCAGGCGCTGGAGTCGGCGGGAGAGATCGACACCGTCGTGCTCGACAAGACCGGCACCGTGACCACCGGCGCGATGGCTGTGGTGGACGTCGTGCCGTCCACCGACACGACGACCAGTGACGACATCCTGCGGTACGCCGCCGCTGTCGAGTCCGGCAGCGATCATCCGATCGCGCGCTCCATTGTCGCCGCGGCGCAAGGTCTCGCCACGCCGGCGGCGACCGCGTTTACGACGTACGACGGGCTCGGCGTGACGGCGCAGGTTGACGGCCATTTGGTTGCCGTTGGCCGTCCGGCGTTCCTTGGGCAGCAAGGGTTTTCGCTGATCGAGACCGCGAATGAGACGCGTACCACAATCGCCGTCGGGTGGGATGGAGAAGTGCGTGGCTGCATTGCGCTGGCGGACCCCATCAAGCCCTCGAGCGCACGGGCGATCGCGCAGCTGATCGGTCAGGGTATGCGCCCGGTGCTGCTAAGTGGCGACAGTGCGGCGGTCGCCAACGCGGTCGCGGCCGAGGTGGGCATTGCCGCGCACGACGTCTATGCCGAGGTCATGCCTGCCGAGAAAGTCGACAAGATCCAAGAACTGCAGAAGGCCGGACACCGGGTCGCGATGGTGGGAGATGGTCTCAACGACGCGGCCGCACTCGCCACCGCGGACCTGGGTATCGCGATGGGCAGCGGTGCGGATGCGGCAATCAAAGCCAGTGACATCGCGCTGGTTCGCGCGGATCTCACGCAGGTCGGCGATGCTATCGCGTTGTCGCGGCGGACGCTCGGCACGATCAAGGGCAACCTGTTCTGGGCGTTCGCCTACAACGTCGCGGCCATCCCGCTCGCGGCCAGCGGCCTGCTCAATCCGATGTACGCCGGCGCGGCGATGGCGTTCTCGTCGCTGTTCGTCGTCGGCAACTCGCTGCGGCTGCGCCGATACACGCCGCCGTCGTCCGACGCGCGCGGCTAACGCGCCCGTCTGCACGAACGACCCGGGTTAGGCCCAGGGAACCCCGCGGGCGGTCAGTAGTGACTGCATGGGGATCCGCTCGAGGCGTGTGAGCTCGAACTGCAGGGTCTGGCTCAGCCGCTGACAGAACTCGACCGGCTCGTCCGCCGCATCCGGGTTTTCCAGTACGACGGTGTGCACGATTCCTGCCTCGAGCAGGTCGCGGCACGAGGTCTTCTGCTCACGCGCCATTTGCGGCGCATGGGCGACGTCGCGGTGGATGATCGCGCTCGCCCCTTCGGGTGGGAGCGGTGAGAGCCACGAATGCTGTGCGGCGATGACTCGGTCGGCGGGCAACAACGCCAGCGCGGCGCCGCCGTTGCCTTGGCCGAGCATCAAGGTGACGGTCGGCGTACGCACCGTTGACAGCTCGGCGAGGCACCGCGCGATCTCACCCGCCAGGCCACCTTCCTCGGCCTCCGGCGACAGTGCGGCGCCGGGGGTGTCGATCACGGTCACCAACGGCAGCATCAGCTCCGTAGCGAGTCGCATACCGCGGCGTGCCACTCTTAGCGCCTCCGGACCGAGTTGGTGTGATGCGGTCTGCCTGCGGCGGTCCTGCCCGAGTACGACGCAGGCATGTGAGCCGAACGACGCGAGCGTCAGCAGCAGGCCCGGGTCGCGTTCGCCCTGGCTGGTGCCGTTGAGCGGGATGACGTCTCCGGCGGCGATCCGTAGTAGGTCGCGCACGCCCGGACGGTCCGGGCGGCGGGAGGCGATCACGCTGTCCCAGACGTCGCTGTCGGGAAGATCCTTGACATCGTGCGTCGTCAGATCGGGCATTGCGACGCGCTGCGGCTTCTCGCTCGCCGTCGTGACCCGCAGCACCTTGTCCAGCAGCCTGCCGATCTGCTGCGGAGGTACGACGGCGTCGATGATGCCGTGCGCGTAGAGGTTTTCGGCAGTCTGGACGCCCGGTGGGAACGGCTTGTTAAACAGCGCCTCGTAGACCCGCGGACCGAGAAACCCCAGCATTGCCTCGGGCTCGGCCGCGGTTACCTGGCCCAGTGAGCCCCACGACGCCATGACCCCGCCCGTGGTGGGGTCGCGTAGGTAGACCAGGTAGGGCAGTCCTGCGGCCTTGTGCGCGGTAACTGCCTTGCTGATGTTGATCATCTGGACAAAGGCCGGCGTACCTTCTTGCATGCGGGTGCCGCCGGAGTTTGGTGCCGCGACGAGCGGGATTCCCTCTGCGGTGGCCCGCTCGACGGTGGCGACGATTCGGTCGGCGGCGTTTTTGCCGATCGAGCCGGCCAGGAAACGGAACTCGCTCGCCAGGATGGCAATGCGCCGTCCGGATAGGCGACCCTCGCCGGAGATCACCGATTCGTCGGTACCGGCCTTGTCGGCTGCCTTGACCAGTTGTGCGCGATAGTCATCACTCGCTCCTGGCACCGCGTCCATCGGATAGCGCAGCGGCGTATTCCAGCTCTCGAACGACCCTGGGTCCAGCGCAAGATCAATGAGCTCACGCGCGCTGAGCCGGATCTTCTTGGATGTCGTCACGGGTGGCCTCCAGAGTCAGTTGCGGACACCCCGCATGAGGTGCGCGATAGTCCGAACCCTAGCGAATAGAAAAATCCCCGCCCGGTCCCCCGGGCGGGGATTCTGACGGTCACGTTCACCGTCGGTGGTGCGCCGCCAGGGACTCGAACCCCGAACCCAGTGATTAAGAGTCACTTGCTCTGCCAGTTGAGCTAGCGGCGCGTCGTGCTGCACGGCTGAAAAATCCGCAAAGCAGCAACGGCTGGAAAGAATATCAGGCCGCGCAGGGGTTCCGAAACGGGGGATCGGTAGTTCTCAAATTGAGACGTAGATGAGACGGGAATGACGCCGTGCCTCACGCCATTTACCTCGAAGTCCGGTGAAAATGGAACGGCCACGACATTCACGGCGCCGTACGGTGGGCCTTCGCTGGGTAGAGACGATGCGGACCCCCGGAGCGAACCGACGGTGATGAGCGATGAGATGAATTGGATGCGGGAATGACCGAAACGAGCAGCCGACCGTCCTGGGACCAGCTGATGAACCGTCGGCAGATACTTGGCGGTATTGGAGTGGCCGGCCTGCTGGTGCTGAGCGCGTGCACGGGCGCCCCGAAGAGCTCGTCCTCCTCCGCCGCGAGCGCTAGTGCGGCTAAGCCCAAGGCGCCGGTGGCGCAGCTGGCGATCGCCGTACCGGACGGTTCTGCAGACCTGTCGCCGGCGACGCCGATCGCAGTGAGCGTCACTGCCGGGAAGATCACCGACGTCACGGTGACCGATAAGACCGGCGCGGTCATCAAGGGTACGACGGATGCGACGGGCGCTGCGTGGGCCAACACCGACCCGCTGACGTACGGCGCGACGTACACCGTCGACGCGGCCGCAAAGGGCGAGGATGACAAGACGGTCACCGCGACGTCGACGTTTACGACGGTCGCCCCGGCGGCACAGGTATTCCCGTCAATCGGGCCGCTGGATGGCACGACGGTGGGGGTCGGTATGCCGATTCGCGTCTATTTCGACAAGCCCGCAACCGATCGCAAGGCGGTCGAGCTAGCAATGGCGGTGACTCCCACGCCGGCACAGACCGGTTCGTGGAACTGGATTACTGACAGCGAGGTGCACTGGCGCCCACAGGCCTACTGGCAGGCTGGCAGCACCGTCAAGGTCGACGTCAACGTGCTCGGCGTCGACTTCGGTAATGGCGCCTGGGGCAAGGTCAATCGCTCGATCGCGTTCTCGGTGGGCGACGCGGTCATCAGCAAGGCGGACACCGGAACGCACCAGATGGTGGTCACCAAGAACGGCGCCGTGCTTCGGACCATCCCGATCGCCGCAGGCAAGGAAGTCCAGGGCCGTTACACGCACAACGGAGTACACGTCGTCTCGGACAAGAAGGCGAAGATGACGATGGACTCGACCACCTTTGGCCTGGCGCTCGACGCCGGTGGCTACCAGAGCGAGGTCGAGTGGGCGACCCGGATCTCCAACAATGGCGAGTTCGTGCACTCGGCGCCGTGGTCTATTGCCGACCAGGGAGTTCGCAACGTCTCGCATGGCTGCCTCAATGCGAGCCCAGAAAACGCGAAGTGGTTCTTCGACCTCAGCACCGCCGGCGACATCGTCGAAGTCAGCGGCTCCCCGGTGCCGCTCACGCAGGCCGACGGTGACATCTTCGACTGGACAATCCCGTGGGAGACCTGGGTGCAGGGCACCGCCAACAAGTAGCAGAACATCAATCGAACGCCAAAACGCCCCGGCTGCTACGGCGACCGGGGCGTTTTGGCGTTACGAAAGTGCTATTTGTTGCTGTGTTCGTGCGTAAGGGCGTGAAGCACGTCACTGTTAAGGCGCGAGATCATGTCCAGTGGAATCCCCTTCGGGCACACGGCCGTGCATTCGCCGATCTGCGTGCAGCCACCGAATCCCTCGGCGTCGTGCTGGTTGATCATGCTGATTGCTCGGCTGTTCCGCTCTGGCTGTCCTTGCGGCAGAAGCCCGAGATGCGTCACTTTGGCCGCCGTGAACAGCATGGCCGAGCCGTTGGGGCAGGCCGCTACGCACGCGCCGCAGCCGATGCAGGTTGCCGCGTCGAACGCCTTGTCCGCATCAACCTTCGGCACCGGTGTGGCGTGCGCGTCCGGCGCGGTACCAGTGGGCGCCGAGATGTAGCCGCCGGCCTGGATGATCCGGTCGAACGCGCTGCGGTCGACAACGAGGTCCTTGAGCACGGGGAAGGCAGTCGAGCGCCACGGTTCGATGTCGATCACGTCGCCGTCGTTGAAGCTGCGCATGTGCAGCTGGCACGTGGTGACGAGCGCCTTCGGGCCGTGGGCGATCCCGTTGACGACGACGCCGCACATGCCGCAAATACCTTCGCGGCAGTCGCTGTCGAATGCAACAGGGTCGTGTCCGTCGATGGTGAGCTGCTCGTTGAGTACGTCGAGCATCTCAAGGAACGACATGTCGGGCGATACGTCGTTGACGGGGTAGGAGACCATCTTCCCCTTGGCGTCGTGGTTTTCCTGGCGCCAAATACGCACGGTGATGTTCACTTGTAGCTCCGCTGCTTCATCTCGATATTCTCGAACTTCAAGAGTTCCTTGTGCAGTACTGGCCCCGAGCCTTCGTCGCCGTACTCCCATGCGGCGACGTAAGAGAAGTCGTCATCCTTACGAAGCGCCTCGCCATCCTCGGTTTGGCTCTCCGTGCGGAAGTGGCAGCCGCACGACTCGGTGCGGTGCAGAGCGTCGATGCACATAAGCTCGCCGAGCTCGATGAAGTCGGCAACTCGGCCGGCGCGTTCGAGGGTCTGGTTGAGCTCCTCGTTTTCACCGGTGACCTTGACGTTGCTCCAGAACTCAGCCTTGAGCTTGCGAATCTTTCCGATCGCTTCGGTAAGGCCCGCCTCGTTGCGCTCCATCCCGCAGTATTCCCAGATGATGTGCCCGAGCTCTTTGTGGAATGAGTCGACCGTGCGCGATCCGTTGATGGACAGCAGCTTGTCGATCGACTGGCGTACGCCGTCCGCGACCGCTTTCACCTCTGGGTGGTTTTCGTCGATCTTGTCGAACGGGCCCTGTGCGAGGTAGTCGCTGATCGTGTTGGGAAGCACGAAGTAGCCGTCGGCCAGTCCCTGCATAAGCGCGCTCGCGCCGAGGCGGTTAGCGCCGTGGTCGGAGAAGTTGGCCTCGCCGATCACATACATGCCGGGGATCGTGCTCTGCAGGTCGTAGTCCACCCACAGTCCGCCCATTGTGTAGTGCGTGGCCGGGTAGATCCGCATCGGTACTTCATACGGGTCCTCATCGGTGATCTGCTTGTACATATCGAAGAGATTGCCGTATTTCGCTTCGACGGCGGGCCTCCCGAGCCGCTCCATCGCTTCGGTGAAGTCGAGGAATACACCGCGACCGCCGGGGCCGACACCGAAACCGTCGTCGCAGACCTTCTTCGCGGCGCGTGAGGCCACGTCGCGGGGGACGAGGTTTCCGAACGCCGGGTAGATCCGCTCGAGGTAGTAGTCGCGCTCGGCTTCGGGAATATCGCGCGGTTTGCGCTCGTCGCCAGCCTTCTTTGGCACCCAGATGCGGCCGTCGTTACGCAGCGACTCACTCATCAGGGTCAGCTTCGACTGGTAGTCACCGCTGACCGGGATGCAGGTCGGGTGGATCTGCGTGTAGCAGGGGTTGGCGAATAACGCTCCCTTGCGGTGCGCACGCCAGCTCGCGGTGACGTTACAGCCCATCGCGTTGGTCGACAGGTAGAAGACGTTGCCGTAGCCGCCCGAGGCGAGTACGACGGCGTCCGCGAAGTGAGTTTCGATCTCGCCGGTCACCATGTCGCGGACGACGATTCCGCGAGCCCTGCCGTCGATGACGATCAGGTCGAGCATCTCGTGCCGGGTGTGCATCTCCACCGTGCCGGCGGCGACCTGGCGCTCAAGTGCCTGATAGGCGCCGATCAGCAGCTGCTGTCCGGTTTGGCCACGCGCGTAGAACGTACGCGAGACTTGCACGCCACCGAACGAGCGGTTGTCCAGCAGCCCGCCGTACTCACGCGCAAACGGCACGCCCTGCGCGACGCACTGGTCGATAATCTCGACGCTGATCTGCGCGAGTCGGTAGGTGTTTGACTCCCGCGAACGGTAGTCGCCGCCCTTGGTGGTGTCGTAGAAGAGCCGCTCGATGCTGTCACCGTCGTTGCGGTAGTTCTTCGCCGCGTTGATCCCGCCCTGGGCCGCGATGCTGTGCGCGCGACGTGGGCTGTCCTGGTAGCAGAAGCTCTTGACGTGGTAGCCGGCCTCGCCGAGGGTCGCGGCGGCGGAGCCGCCGGCAAGACCGGTGCCGACAATGATGACCGACAACTTGCGGCGATTTGCCGGGTTGATCAGGTTGGTGTGGAAACGGCGCTCTTCCCACTGCTTTTCAATGGGTGCCGCAGGTGCCTTCTCGTCTTGGATAGGCGTGCCCTCGGTGTAGTACTCAGTCATGAACTAATCCATCCAAAGAATATTGCGAACGGCGGCAGCAGGAACCCGATCGTAATCAGTGACGAGATCGCGATCGCCGTCTGGTTGAGCCGACGGCGGCGGGAGACGCTGTTATTCATACCGAGGGTGGCAAATGCGCTCCACAGCCCGTGCCGCAAATGGATCCCGACGGCGAGCAGGGCGATGACGTAGCTAAGTAGTACCCACCAGACCTGGAAGCTGTTGGTCAGACGCACGAACGGACTGTCGGAGGCACCACCCGGATGGATGACGTTGGGAGCGCTCAGGTTAAGGATGTGGAAGATGACGAACAGCACAATGACGACACCGCCCCAGCGCAACGTAAACGACGCGTAGCTGCGCTGCACCCCACGTTTGTTGTGGCTGGTCTGGTAGCGCTTGCCGTCGACCTTGCCGAGGGCGGCGTGATCGCGCCTCGTCAGCATGATCGCGCTGTAGATGTGCACCAGCACAGCCACGCTGAGCACGACCTCGACTATCCAGAGGAGTCCTCGATACGGGAGTAGCGGCTGCCCGAAGGTACGCAGGTGTTCTGAGTACTGGTCGAAGGAAGCCTTGCCCCAGAAGGCCTTGAGGTTGCCGTACATGTGCAGTATTAAGTACAGCACCATGATGAGGCCGGAGATGGCCATCGCTGCTTTGAGCGCAACGGTGGAGCGCATGGCTCTCGACCGTGGCTTCTTAGTTAGTTGTTCGGTCACGATAGTCACCGTAGGACGTCACGCCCAATTTACGCTAGTCCAAAATGCCGTGGGCCGGTGACTTATTCGTCATACGGTCACGGCTCGATAACGAACGGTGTTTCGGCGCACCTTTGTCTCGATGAGCGATTCTCCGACGGGCGTTGGCGATCGTGCCGCCGCGCCGGCGCGGACCAGTGATCTACGAGGCTGCTGTGGGGGCATATGGTCACGCCGGGACGATGAGACCATGCACTTGCCGCCAGCTACTAGCCGAGGTCAACAACCGGAGAGGCCGGAGTCACAGATGGCACAGACAGTTTCCGCCGTTGTATATCGCAAGTGCCTGCCCACCGATGACCCAACGTGCCTGGTCGACGTCGAGATCGCGCGGCCTATTACCCGTCCACGCGACCTGCTCGTGCAGGTCGAAGCGGTCTCGGTCAACCCGGTCGACGTCAAGCAGCGCACACGGGTCGCGCCACCGGCCGAGGGCCGCGTGCTCGGCTACGACGCTTCGGGCACGGTGCTCGAGGTCGGCTCGGAGGTCACGCTGTTCAGCCCGGGTGACGAGGTGTACTACGCCGGCACCATCGACCGCGCCGGCACCAACAGTGCGGTGCACGTCGTCGACGAGCGGATTGTCGGTCGAAAGCCGGTCAACCTGACGCATGCTCAGGCGGCAGCCCTGCCGCTGACCGCGATCACGGCATGGGAGTGCCTCTTCGACCGGTTGCAGATCACGGCCGAGTCGAGCGGGACCATTCTTGTGCTGGGCGGTGCAGGTGGCGTCGGGTCGATGGCGATTCAGCTGGTCAAGGCACTGACCAAGCTCACCCTGATCACCACCGCGTCCAGGCCCGAATCGCGCGAATGGGTGGAGCGGCTTGGTGCGGACCATGTCGTTGATCATTCTGGCGATCTGGCGCAGCAGCTCAAGCAGGTCGCGCCGAGTGGTATCGAATACGTCCTCACGTCGCAGACTCCAGGTCTGATGCCGACGTTCGCGCGGGTGGTTAAGCCGTTCGGTCATATTGTCGCGATTGACGAAGCCGCCGACCTTGACATCATGCTCCTCAAAGGAAAAGCGATCTCGTGGCACTGGGAGTCGATGTTCACCAGGCCGATCTTCGGCACGCCGGACATGATCGAGCAGCACCACCTCCTCAACCGGGTGGCCGACCTCATCGACTCCGGATCGATCCGCGGCACTGTCACCACTACGCTCGGCCCGATGAACGCGCAGACGCTTCGTGAGGCGCATCGGCTGATCGAGACCGGCCGGACCATCGGCAAGGTCGTCATCAGCAGCCATCCGGCCGACAACTAGTCACCCGGTTATGTACCGAAAGGAGCCCGGCCATGGGCGGATCAGATCGAGAGAACTACGAACGCATCGTGCAGGAGCTCGACGACAAGGCCAAGATCGAGCGATTGTTTCGCAGGTACGCCGACGCGTGCGATGAGGGCTACGACCCGGAGCTCCTCGGGCCGCTGTTCACTGAAGACGCCGTGTGGGCAGCGACATCAGAGAGCGGCACCTCGGATTTCGGCGTCCACGAGGGTCGCGAGGCGATCAAAAAGCACTTCGGTGGGACATCCGGGCGGATCCCGCTTTCGCACCATATCGCCATGTCCCCGCAGATCGACATCGTCGTACCCGGCGAGGAGGCGACCGGTCGCTGGAACACAATTGTGTTCATGAAACTTACGACCGACCCGTTGCGCGAACGCGACGACGAGGCCAAGATGATGGCCGCGGTGTATCGACACGCGTACCGCTGCGAGGACGGCACCTGGCTGATCGCCAGGCTCGACGTGCACACACGGTTCGACACACGGGTACGCCAGGTCGGCTAGTGCCGCGTGCGTCGAACTGGGCCTAGCTGGCGCCCCTGCTCGGCAGGATCTCCTTAGACTTCGCGATCGCGAAACCCCAGCCTTGGGCGAGTTTTACCTTCGGCGGCAGAGAGATCTCCTCCGGGTTGGTGACGATGTCGACGAGCACGGGTCCGTCGTGCGCGAGCGCCTCGGTGATCGCCGCGTAGACCTTTTCCGGATCCTCTACCCGGATAGCGTGCAGTCCACATGCAGTAGCGACGTCCGCGATGACCGGGTTGTGCAGGATCGTGCCGAACTCGGCGAGTCCGCCTTGTTCCTGTTCGAGCTTGACCATCCCGAGCCGTCCGTTGTTGAACACGATCAGCTTCACCGGCAGCTTGTAGGTGACGGCCGTGATCAAGTCGCCGAGCAGCATCGTCAGCCCGCCGTCACCGCAGAACGCGATCACCTGGCGATCGCCGTACAGCTGGGCGGCCCCGAGTGCCTGCGGCATGGCATTGGCCATCGAACCGAGGTTGAACGAGCCAATCAGCCTGCGCGAGTCGCGCAGCTCCACTAGACGTGAGAGCCAGACCGTCGACATTCCAGTGTCGGATGTGAAAATCGCGTCGCTGGCCGCGTGCCGATCGACGACGGCCGCGACGAGCTCGGGCCGGATCGCGTCGCTGGTGTTGTCGAAATGCCGGCGAATGACGCCAAGCGCCTTGCGATCGAACGCCGGATCGGCGAGGGCCTTCTGCCGATCGAGCCACTTGACGTACTGCTCCCTGGACGTCGCGACATGTTTGTTTGAGGATTTCGTAGTCAGCCGGGGCAGTAGCGCACGAAGAGTGCTCCCGGCGTCACCGACGAGCGAAAGGGCTACGTGGGTACGCCGGCCGATGTGTTCGCCACGGGCGTCGAGCTGGATGACAGTCTTTCCTTCCGGGTACCACTCCCGATAGGGAAAGTCGGTACCGATCATGAAAAGTACGTCGCACTCGTCGAAAGCGTGCTGCGCCGCCGGATTTCCGATCAGCCCTGATTGGCCGACCTGGAACTCATTGTCACCCTCAAGGCCTTCCTTGCCTTTGATGGTGAGCACCATCGGTGCCTGAAGGGTCGCGGCGAGCGCGAGCATCTCCGCTCGCGACTCGCGGGCGCCCATGCCGGCAAGCAGCGTCACGCTCTTCGCGTCATTCAGCAGGTCCGCGGCTTGGTCGAGCTGCTCGGTCGCCGGTACGCCGGCTCGGGGACGATCGATGAAGTGTGCTCCCGTGTCGTTGGGCACGTCGAGGCCGCCGATGTCGCCGGGCGAGGTGAGCACGGCGACCCCCCGCAGCTGGATCGCCGCGTTCACCGCCTGTTCCAGCACGTAGGGCAGCTGATCAGGGCTAGTTATTGTCCGCGCGAAGACCGAGACGTCGGCAAAGAGCGCATCGTTGTTGACCTCTTGGAAGAAGTCGGTGCCGATCTCGGCCGACGGCACCTGCCCGCAGATTGCCAGCACAGGCGCGTGCGACTTCTTCGCGTCGTACAGGCCGTTGAGCAGATGGATCGAGCCGGGCCCGACGGTGCCCATGCATACGCCGAGGTTGCCCGAAAGCTGCGCTTGCGAACCGGCCGCGAACGCGGCGACTTCTTCGTGGCGCACGCCGATCCACTCGATGCGGTCTACCTTGCGGATCGCATCTGTGACGGGGTTGAGCGCGTCCCCGACAACTCCCCATACCGAAGTGACACCGAGATCTGCCAGGGATCCGATGATGTGTTCTGCGACGCTCGTCATGCGCGTTGCCTCCTTGAGGGGTGAGGGTGCTTCGGACTGGCAGTGTCTCGCCGGTTAGCTGGACCCGTAGGTACGTGTCGAGAAATGCGGTACGACGAAGGTGTCGGGGTTAGCGTTCTGCCAGTCGCGTGCCCATGACTCGGGCGGTTCGGCTAGGAGCTGGCCCGGCTGTAGCCATTCGTAAAGATCGCTGTAGGCGCGAGTGTCGGTGTGCGAGACCCTCCGACGAAGCATGTCCGGTGAGAGCTGGGCGGCTTGGTGGGCGCCCATCGACGCCATCAATCGCATGGCTTCGTCGACGGTGGCGTCCTGGAATCGCGCCACCCGCTGGCTTTTGTCGGCGACATTGAGTGCGGCGGCGCGCCTGGGGTCTTGGGTGGTGACACCGACCGGGCAGTGGTTGGTGTGGCATCGCTGAGATTGAATGCAGCCGGTCGCCATCATCATGGCCCGGGCCGCATTGGTGTAGTCGGCGCCCTGAATCAGTCGTTTGACGATGTCCGATCCGGACGCGATTTTACCTGCCGCGCCGATCTTGACCTGGTCACGCAGCCCGCACCCGACGAGCACGTTGTGCGCGGTCATCAGGCCTTCGGTCAGTGGGGTGCGGACATGATCCTCGTACTCCAGCGGCGCGGCGCCGGTACCGCCTTCGGAACCGTCGATGAGGATAAAGTCCGGGGTGACTCCCTCGGCCCGGATGGCCTTGCAAATAGCGATGAGCTCGACACGGCTCCCCACGCAGAGCTTGAACCCCACCGGTTTCCCGCCGGACAGCTCGCGCATCCTGCCGAGGAACTGCACCAACTCCCGTGGCGTGGAGAACACCGAGTGGTTGGCCGGGCTGACGCACTTTTTGCCCACCGGTACGCCGCGCGGCGGCGATCTCCGCACTGACTTTTCCTGCCGGGAGCACGCCGCCGATCCCGGGCTTGGCGCCCTGGCTGAGCTTCAGCGACACGCACCTGACCGCGTGGTGCGCAGACTTGTCGGCAAACATCTTCGGGTCGAAGCGGCCGTCTTCGGTGCGTGCGCCGAGTAGCCGCTGCCGATCTCCCAGACCAAGTCGCCGCCATGCTCGAGGTGGTATTTTGTCAACCCGCCCTCGCCCGTGTCTTGCGCGAATCCGCCGATCGCGGCGCCCTTGTTCATCGCGCAGACCGCGTTTGCCGACAGGGCGCCGAAGCTCATCGCCGACACGTTGAGCATGGCCATCTCGTAAGGGTGTGCGCATTGGTCGTTGCCGATGCGGACCCGTGCTGGCTCGCTAGGTTGTCGGATCGGCGTGGTGGAGTGAATCAGGTACTCGTAGCCAATTTCGTTGACGTCGCGCTCGGTGCCGAACGCCTTCTCCCCGGCGATACCTTTCGCGCGTTCGTAGATCAGCGATCGGGTGTCCCGGTCGAACGGGCGGCCGTCGACATTGCGCTCGATGAAGTACTGCTGCATCTCGGGTCGGATCTTCTCGAGCATGTAGCGCAGGTGACCGAGGACGGGGTAGTTGCGTAACACGGAGTGATGGCGCTGGAGGACGTCCCAGATGCCGAGCAGCAACAGCGCCAGCAGAATTGCCGCAGCGATCCACCACCACGCGCTCAGCAGCACGGCGAGGAGCACAAACAACACCGAAAGGACTACCAGCGCTGCCAAAATAGTTCTGCGGACCATGATCGAAACTGTAGCCGGAACGGCTTGGCCGTGCTGTGTTGATGCCGTTAGGCGGACTGCAGTACGTCGTCGTCCGCGACGTCGAACTCGGCGGTGCGAGCCTTGTACTCTTCGACGCTTCCGGACCAGTTGTTGGTGATCCGACCATCGCGGGTCTTGTACCAACTGTTGCAGCTGCCCGCGAAAGACGTACCGGCCAGCTCATCTTGAAGCTGCTCGTTGAACTTGCGCATCACGTCCGCACGCACGTCAAGAGCGCCTGCCGACTCGTCCACGCGCGCTCGCATCCCCTGCAGGATGTACTCGAACTGACACTCCATCATAGTGATGATGGAGTTGTGGCCAAGGTTGGTATTCGGGCCGTAAAGCATATACATATTAGGAAAGCCGGATACCGTGATGCCGAGGTAGGCCTCCGGCCCCTCCTGCCATGCTTCGGTGAGGGTGCGTCCGTCACGACCGGTGATCTGTAAGTAGCCCAGGAACGACAGCGGTTCGAATCCGATGGCATAGATGACGACGTCGCACTCGTGAAGCTTGCCATCCTCGGTGCGCACGCCGTGAGCCTCGATTCGCTGCAAGGGATCAGTCACCAAGTCGACGTTGTCCCGCACGAGCGCCGGGTAGTAGGTATCGGCAATCAGGATCCGCTTGCAGCCGATGGGTAGTCCGGCCAAAGTTTCGCTCGGAAATCCGGATCGGGGATTTGCGCCCGGCTGGTCGTGTCAGGGCCAGTCTGGGCGCCCGCGGTAGCCCGGTTAAGGCTTCCCCTACCGCGGGCGCAGGCCGAGTGGCGGCCGCTAGCTAATGACGCGGATCGGCTTGCCTTCGGCGAAGGCGGCGACGGACTCGGCGGCTTGCGGGAAGAAGTATGTTCCGTAGTTCACTTCGGTGACATACCCAAGATGCGGCGTCGCAAGCAGCCGGGGCGCGGTCCGCAGGTAGTCATCGGCAGGTAGCGGTTCGACGTCGAACACGTCGAGGGCAACGCCGGCCAGCCGCTGATTGACGAGCGTGTCGCGCAGCGCTGTCTGGTTGATGATGGGCGCTCGTGAGGTGTTGACCAGCAGAGCCGATGGCTTCATTGCCCCAAGCTGCTGCGCGTCAAGCAGTCCACGAGTCCGGTCGCTTAGCTTGAGATGGATCGTGGCGACATCGCTGACGGTGAGTAGTTCGTCGAGCGAGCCGGCCAGGCGGGCTCCGTTCGCCGCGGCCGTGTCGGTGGTGAGGTTCTGACTCCAGGCGACCGTCTGCATACCGAACGCCGTACCGACTTGGGCTACGCGTGAGCCAAGGCGTCCGAGCCCTATTACGCCGAGAGTTCGGCCGTATAGATCGATACCGAGCGTGGACTGCCACGGCCCGCCGGAGCGAAGAGCGTTGTTCTCCGCTACGACATAGCGGGCCAGCCCCAGTATCAGCGCCCACGTGAGCTCGACCGTGGGCGCGATCGCCGAGTCAGTGCCGCAGACCGTTATCCCGAGCTCTGTCGCCGCCCTCAGGTCGATGGACGCGTTGCGCATCCCGGTCGTAACGATGAGCTTCAGCTGGGGCAGACGCTCGAGGAGCTGGCGGCTGATCTCGGTGCGCTCGCGCATTGCCACGAGGACGTCGTACCCGCGGATTCGCGCGACTAGCTCATCGGTATCGCTGATGTGGTCGGTGATCGCGTCGACAGACAGTACGTCGGCGTAGGTCGACCATTCCGGGTAGCCAGCCGCGACCGCCTGATAGTCATCGAGAACAACGCAACGCAACATGTCGCTCCTCCAGGTCGAAGCGAGCGTATCAACCGGGTCCGCACTCGAGTCGACATTTCCTGTCGCGCAACCGCAGCGGCTCAAAAATAGCCCGAACCTAAAGAGCATAGATCCGGGCTATTCCAACGTCCGAAGACAGTTAGTCTGGGGTGAGTGACGGGATTCGAACCCGCGACATCTGCGACCACAACGCAGCGCTCTACCAACTGAGCTACACCCACCATCGCGTCGAACGGCTGAGCCATACGACGACGACAAAGAATAGCCGATCCGTGTTCAGTGGCGTACAAGGGGATCGACCGGTCGTGCTACGCGCTCGGTGTGACCGCTCGAGGAGTGGCGTCGGAGGCCGCTTTGGCCTCCTCCGAGGTCGGTCCCGGGTCCGCCACAAATACGGTTCCCCGGTAGTAGCGCAACTCGGTGATCGACTCGAGAATGTCGGCGAGGGCGCGGTGCGCGAGGCCCTTCTCCGGCTGGTTGAAGTACGCGCGCGGGTACCAGCGCCTGGTCAGCTCCTTGATCGACGACACGTCGATCATCCGGTAGTGCAACAGCGCGTCGACGTCTGGCATGTCACGCGCGATGAAGCCGCGGTCCACCGCGATCGAGTTGCCGCACAGCGGTGTTGTGCCCGGCGTCGTTATCCACATGGAGAGGTAGTCCACGACCTGCCGCTGTGCATCGGACATCGAGATCGTCGAGGCCCGCACTTCTTCGGTCAGACCGCTGGACTTGTGCATTTCGACCACGACATCGGGCATCTGCGCGAGCTGTTCGTCAGTCGCGTGAATGACGATGTCGATACCTTCATCGAGCACGTTGAGATCGCTGTCAGTCACGACCGCCGCCACTTCGATAAGTGCGTCGGTGGCCGTTGAGAGGCCCGTCATTTCACAGTCGATCCATACGAGGACGTCGGATTTTTCGCGATCAGTCATGGACCGAAGCCTAAGTCGTTAGGCTATGGCCGTGTCGCCCCACCCGGCGACGTCTGATCGCACCTTGGGAGCACCTGTAATGACAGAGCCGTTGACGCCAGCCGAGCCGACCCCCCAACCGTCGGCTACTCAGGCCGCGACCGCGCCAGCCGATGCCGCCGCAGCCGAGATCGCGGCCGGCTACAAGTTCGACGGCGCGGCGTTGAAACTCGGTGCCGTCATCCATGACGGCGTGGTGTGCGGTGACGCGCAGATCACGATCCCGCTGTCCATGATGAATCGACACGGACTGATCGCCGGGGCCACCGGCACCGGCAAGACCAAGACGTTGCAGCTGATCGCCGAGCAGCTCTCGGCGAACGGCGTGCCGGTGTTCGCCGCTGACATCAAGTCGGACCTGTCGGGACTGGCCGCAGCCGGGGAGTCCAACGCCAAGGTCGAGGAGCGCAGCCAAGAGGTGCACGACGACTGGGCCGCGACGGCGTACCCGGTGGAGTTCTTCTCACTCGGCGGCGACAAGTCGTCCGGTACGCCGCTGCGCGCGACGGTGACATCGTTTGGCCCGCTTCTGCTGTCGAAGGTGATGGGGCTCAACGAAACGCAGGAATCGTCGCTACAGCTGATGTTTCACTGGGCCGATACCAAAGGCCTCCCGTTGCTGGACCTCAAAGACCTGCGAGCCGTGATCAGCTATCTGACCTCCGATGAGGGCAAGGGCGAGCTCGACGACATCGGCGGCGTCTCCAAAGCAACGGCGGGTGTGATCCTGCGCGAGGTGACCGGGCTGCAGGCACAAGGCATGGATGAGTTTTTCGGTGAGCCAGAGTTCGACACCCACGACCTGATGCGAGTCACCGACGACGGCCGCGGCATCGTGAGCCTTATCGAGCTGTCCAAGGTGCAGGACCGTCCCGCGCTGTTCTCGACGTTTCTGATGTGGCTGCTGGCCGATCTCTACCACGACCTTCCCGAGGTTGGCGACGCTGACAAGCCCAGGCTGGTGTTCTTCTTCGATGAGGCGCACCTGCTGTTCAAGGGCGCGTCGAAGGCATTCCTCGACGCGGTGACGCAAACCGTACGGCTGGTGCGCTCCAAGGGCGTGGGGGTCTTCTTCGTGACCCAGCGACCTACGGACCTCCCCAGCGATGTGCTCGCCCAGATGGGTAACCGCGTCCAGCACGCGCTGCGCGCCTTCACACCCGACGACGCAACGGCGCTCTCGAAGACGGTCAAGACCTACCCGAAGACGGAGCACTACAACCTGGAGCAGGCGCTCACCCAGCTCGGTATCGGCGAGGCAATTGTCACCGTGATGAGCGAACGCGGCGCCCCGACGCCGGTCGCGTGGACTCGACTACCCGCGCCACGCTCGATGATGTCGCCCTGCGGCCCCTCTGTCGTCCAGCAGCTCATCGCATCGTCTGCGCTGAACGCGAAGTACGCGGACAACATCGACCGGGATTCGGCGTACGAACGGCTTGCCAAGCGCACTCAGGGCGCGGGGGACGCAAGCGCGAAGACAACGCCGGGCAAGGCGACCAAGCCAACTCCGGCGCCGCGTCAGACGAAGCAGAAGGAACAGCCGAGCGGTATCGAGATGTTCCTGGACAACGGCGCGGTCAAACAGTTCATGCGGTCAGCGGCGAGTGCGGTGGCGCGCAGTTTGTTCGGCACCGGTCGGCGCCGCAGATAGACTTGTGGATAACTCAGTTTTCTGGCTCTTGAACTGGGTCAATTGACACACATCGTGTCAGGACTCTTGATTGACCGTTTACACTAGGGTCTGCTCATTTGGCTGCGGCGCACCGTAGGCAAATGACTGAAGGGGGTAGCTGGTCAACGACGACGAAGATGTGCTGACCCGCTGGGCGGCAACATCAGACGTCTGTAATCGCACGCTTTAGAAGGAAGCCACGTGACTGAGCCGAACGACCGCGAGCGCATCGAGGTGCCAGTCGACCACGAAAATGTCGGTCGACGCACCGCCGTACGACGTGTCGCGACGGCGCTGGGACTGACCGCGGGCGCGTTGGTTGTGCCGACGATGGTGGGTACCGCTCAGGCCAAGCCCGGCGACGTGCTGAAGGTCGGCGGCACGACTGATTCACTGGATGCACAGACGGCGCTTAAGTCGACTAGTAACGCGGCGACTCTGCGGATCGAGAACTCGAAGTCCCGATCTGGTCCGGCCAACGACACAGTCGACCTCATCGCCCCTCAGGTCCAGCTTGCCAGCCCCGTCCCCAGCGGTAGTCGTCCTCAGGTCCCCGACGTGAAGGGGATGCGCGCCGGCGATATGGCGGCCTCTGGGGGCATGCTCTTCTATGGCGCCGACATCGTCCCGGATGGCGTGACGCCGGTGCAGGTGCACTCGGCCGCGTTCAGCAACTACTTTCAGTCGATCGACCCGGCCAAGAGCGTTCTCTTCGACTCGTCCACCTTGACCGCCGACGAGCGGGCGTCGTACACGCTTGGTGCGTTCGACGCGGTGGGTCGTCTGGTGCCGGGGCAGCGGATCGGGATCGACGCCCGCACACTGGTCAACACCAAATCACTCCCGGGCCGTGCGGCACTGAGCGCGATCATTACCGCCAGTGGAGGTGACGCCGAGGGTAGCGTCGTTGTGCACCTTGACCAGATCTCCGAAGGCGATTTCGCGGTCACCCGGTTCAGCGTCCTACCGGCAGCGGTAACCGCCAACGGCAAGCCGTATGCGATCACGGCCAGTTGCGGTGCAGCGGCGGTGCTCGATGCAGAAGACAAGCTGTGGCTGTCGGTAACCGCGGCGACCCATGTCAACGTCCAGGTGACCGGGGTGATCATCGCCGACCCCTGCGCGATTGTCGAACCATCCGATCCGCCAGCGGGCGCGACCGTCACGGCCAAACGCGGACTGCTACAGCGACAGGCCGTGCGCGCGATGATCGACGGGCTTGCGCCGCCGAAGTAAAGGTAGCTTCACCGCTTCTTTCGCGGCGCAGCGCGTTTCTTGGCCGCCGCACTGTCAAGATCGCCGGGCTCAGGCTTGAGGCCGAGCGCGGAAACCCAGACATGCTTGAGGTTTTTGACCAATCGCTCTTCGCCGTATCTCGGGTACTTCATGAAGTAGATGTAGTGCAGCTGTTGCGAGATCATCGACACCAAGGCGCTGGCGACACCGTCTGCGTCGATCTCGGGATCGACCGCACCCTCGGCCTGCCACGTCTGGATGCTTTCGCGGATCTTCTCGTGGGCCTGTTTGCGACCGGTGTTGCGCAACTGGCGAATTTCCGGGTCGTACGTCGCGGCCTGGTCGTACAGCATCATCAACATCGCCGAGCTTTGGTAAAAGGTCACGTACTGTCGGATGCCGCGTTCGACTCGCTGGATCCGAGTCAGCCGCGTGTTGGGGTTCGATGGCCGCCGCCGGTCGTAGATGTGCGGCGTGACTGTCGCCATCACGGCCCGGAAGATGTCGGTCTTGGAGTCGAAGTATTTGTAGAACGTGCCGTTGGCGACGCCGGCCTCGGTGGTGATATCCGAGACGCGGGCCTCGAGAAAGCCGTCACGTTCGAATACCGTGCGCGCCGCATCGAGCAAGCTCTGGCGGGTGCGGTGCCCTTTCGCCGTTAACGTGGATACCGGTGAGACGGCGGCGGCTGGGGACCGTTTGGCCATGGCAACATATCTCCCAACATAAGTCCTTATCAGGCGCGATCCGCGATCACACCAGACGGATATCGTAATCTGTTCGCGGCGGAAGATGACTCGTCAGAGCCGTCCGTAGTGCAAACTGTCCCCGGAATCACCTGTGGGGCGGCGGTTTATGGGCTATCGCGCAGTGTCGAGGTAGAGCTGCCATGACTCGGTCGTGTACTTCGTGACGAAGCCGAGCGCCTCGTACAGTCCCTGCGCACCTGTCGGAGAGTCCGCATCGACTTCTAGGGCGACCTCCCGCCGGTCGCGCTGGGCGGCATCGGTGATCACCGTGTCCATCAAGGACGTGGCCACGCCGTGTCCCCTCGCCGAGCGCAGTACGCCGATGTATTCGACGTATGTTCCGACCGGCGGGGTGTCCTGGGCGGGGTCTGAGGCTGGGATCAATGAACCGACCAGCGCTCCGGCCGGCTTGGGCGAGTCTCCGTCGGTGATCTCGGCTATCCACCAGTGATCCCAGTGATGGTTGGGATCTTCGCGAAGTCGTGACACGAACGCCTCGAACGTCTCCTCGTGCGAGTTGAAGTGGTCGGAGAACGCTTCTTCGAGGACTTGATGGATCGAATGCAGATCACCGACGTCGGGCATGCCGTCCATGCCGCGATCAACGGCTCGGATCCGTACGCCGTCTCGCGGCGCCCGAGCGCTCGTTGCCTCGTCCGGGCGTACCGGTCGAGACATGTGCCACCAGGTGCGCATGCACCGCAGGCCCGCGAGGGTGAGCCAGCGGATTTGCCGCTTGTCAGCGGAATAGACATCGACGTCGAGCTGTGTCTTTGCAACGTCGTTATCCGTGGCCATCGCGGCGGCCATCCCACGGGCAAACTGCAGGAGCACATCGCCGACGACCTCGGCGACCTCGGCGGTGAGGTCGGGATCAACGACGACGAGGACGGCTACCCGTCCCGGGGCGCGGTCATGTGCTTCGCACCAGCCGCGCAACTGGCCGTCGGTATCGAAAATTACCAGATGCTCGCGACGTACTCGACCCGAATCGTCCACTGCGACGGCGATCTGCGCCTCGCTGGCCGAGGCCCATCCGCGGGTCTGTTGCTCGTATTTACGACGTAGCGTCGTCATCGACATGACGTCGGACGAGATGGCTGGGCGTGACGTCCAGCCCTCGGGAAGGTCGGAAACGGACAGGACAGGCGTGCTGAGTAGTGGAGTCATCACCGTCAATTTTGCCGTATCGCCGATGCTTGCTCGGACCTACCCGCGCATCAGGGACTGACCGCCGTCCACCGGAAGCTCCGCGCCGGTGATAAATGCCGCGTCGTCGCTCGCGAGGAACAGTGCGGCTTTTGCGACATCCCAGGCCGACCCCATCTTGCCGCCGAGCGGGACTTTGCTGTCTCTCGCGGCGATGACGTCTTCGCGTGTCGCGCCGGCGCGACCCACCCTGTTCTCGACCGCCATCGGCGTGTTCATCAGGCCGGGGAGTATCGAGTTGGCGCGGATTCCGAACTCGGCGTTGGTCGCGGCGACATTGTTGACCAACGCGTTGACGCCGGCTTTTGAGGTGCGGTAGGCGATGTTGGGGTAGTTAGTGATCGCCGCGACCGAGGAGATGCACACGATTGCGCCACTTCGCTGGGTGCGCATGATCGGCAGGACGTGCTTACAGGCGAGAACCATTCCGCGCAGGTTGATGTTGGTGACGAGCTCGAACGAGTCGGCATCGGTCTCGGTGACCGGCGCGTCACCGGCAGACAGGCTGACACCGACATTGTTATGGAGTACGTCGATCCGCCCGCCGTACTGACGCACGCAAGTTTCGACGGCCCGCACGATGTCCGCTTCGTTGGTCACGTCTGCGGCGATCGCGATCGCGTCACCACCCTCTTGCAGGATCTGGTCGACGGTTGCCTGGGCCGCGGCGAGATCACGGTCGGCTGCGACCACTTGCGCGCCCTCGCGGGCGAACAGTACTGCGGTCGCGCGGCCGTTGCCGATCGACTCTCCGGGTGTCTGCCCGGCGCCTAAGACGAGCGCGACTTTCCCCGCCAGCTTGCCTTTTTCGTCGGTCAACGTCTCGCCCTTCGTTTGATGTGCGTCTCTATGCATACAAACACACCCGAGCCGCATCCGCATCCAAGCCGCTCAGGTGTAGACGACTAGTCGGCAGGCGGTCGTGATGGTCGGCCAGGCCGTCCGGCGCCGGCGGTCGCCTTCGCCGCGGCGTCGGCGATCTTCCGGCCCGCGCTCTTCGCCTTCGATGGGCCCGAGCGCGGCAACCTGGGCATCACGACGACCGGGCAGTCCGCCTGTACAACCAGTTCCGCGGCGACACGGTGAGCCGACACGTTGGTGTCTCGTGGCGAGCCAAGCACAATGAGGGCGGCGTGCTTGCTCATTTTGCGCAGTACCGGCCCCGGCGCGGCATGGAGGGTCTCGCACTCGACCCCATTGTCCTCGCCCAGTGCCGTGATGACGTAACTGCGCAGCAGCTCGTCCGCGGTGACCTTAGGGTCCGCTGAACCGTGAGTAGTGGGGATCGGTGGCCGCATTGCCGGTGCCGCGGGCGCCCGCGGTGATCGCCAGGCCATCACCGCGTGCAGTGGAAGGCCGCGCTCGCGGGCATAGTCCGCCGCCCATCGCAGCGCGGTCGGCGAACCGCTGCGCGTGCTCACTCCGACGACAACCCCGCCCAGCTCCGGACTAGTCATGAACGTGCCTCACTCATCTCGTGGGTCATCAGCCAGCTTGGGCTCTCGGGGATGGTACGACGCAGGAAGATGATGATCAGGCCGAGCGCCGGGCCGATGAAGAACCCGATGCGCCAGCCCGAGTGACATGACTTGCTCCTCTACTGTGTGTGCGATCAGGCCCCCGCGCACACGTAGGTTGGGTGCCCATTCAGTTGTCGTACTTCCATCGATAGCCCGTGCGTACTCCGCAGGCTGCCGAAGAAACGTAGCGCCGTGCATGTGTAGTCCGTGTGTAGCAGTCGGTTAATGTGCCGTTAGGTCACGTGACGGGAGTGGCGATCCGCTCTTGCTTGCCCTCGACGCGGAACAGCAGCGCGCTGAGCAGGGCGCCGACCAGAAGCATCGTGGCCGCGGTCCACATCGCGGTGTGTAGGCCGCTCACGAAGGATGCCTGGTCGCGCGGGTGCAGTCGTGCGCCGCCCCCGCTTTGTCCTGGTATGTCGGCGTACACCATTGCGCCGAGGACGGCGACGCCGAGCAATTGGCCAACCTGGCGCACCGAGTTGAGGATGGCGGAGGCCATGCCCGCATGGGATGCATCGACGGCGGCCATCGCGATCGCTGCCATCGGCGACATGCTCAGGCCGATCCCGATGCCGAAGATCGCAAAGTTCCACCAGATGAGCGACCCGGGCGTCGTGGTGCCGAGCCGGAGCAAACCGAGCGTGCCCGCCGCGCAGATCAGGAGTCCGATCAGCAGTGGCCATTTCGCGCCTATCCGGCCGACAAGGTGACCGGACACCGTCGAGGCGACCGCGAACGCGATTCCCAGTGCCGAGACGTTGATGCCGGCGTGCAACGCGTCCAGTCCCTGCACTTGCTGGAAGTAGGCGCTGAAGTAAACGATGCTGCCGGTGAAAGCGAAAAAGACGACCAGACCGGCGATGTTGGCCGCGGCGAACCTCGGTAGCAGATAGAGCCGTACGTCGATTAGCGGGTCCGCAAGACGCCGCTCGACAAACACAAAGATCGTCAACGTGACAATGCTCAGCGCGAACATGCCAAGGATCAGCGGCGACCCCCAGCCGTAGTTTTGGCCTTCGATGATGGCGTAGGCCAGTGAGCCAACGCCGATTGTGGTCAGGACGGCGCCCAACACGTCGAATCTGCCTTTGTTCGTCAGCTTCGCTAGCCGCGGGACATATCGCGCGGCAATCGCGATCAGCAGCAGACTCAGCGGCACGTTGATCAGGAAGACCCACCGCCAGCCCCAGCCATCGACGATCACGCCGCCGATGACCGGACCGACCGCCATCGCCAGCCCCGAGCTGGTCGACCATAGGCCGAGCGCGAATGCCCGCCTGGCAGGGTCTTCGAATGCCGCGCGGACGATGTTGAGGCTGCCAGGCACGAGCAGCGCGGGTCCAATCGCCTGGAGAACCCGCCCGATCAGGACGACCTCGATCGTCGGGGCGAGACCGGTCAGCAGCGAACCGCCCGCGAAGATTGCGATGCCGACCATGAAGATGCCCTTACGCCCCAGGCGGTCACCGAGTACGCCGCCAGTCATCAGCAGGCTCGCGACAACGAGTACGTAACTGTCGACGATCCACTGCAAGTCGGTCGCGTTCGCATGTAAGTGCTCGCCCATTGTCGGCAACGCAACACTGACGACGGTCGTGGATACGACAGAAAGGAACTGGCCGGCTGCCGCGACTATGAGCGTGAGCCAGGCGCCGGTGCTTGTCATGTTAGCTGCGGGTCTACCCACGGTGCTCCTTGTGCTGCACGCCAATTGATAGAGGCGCGTTGGCTCGCGTGGGTGGGTCGCGCCGGAAGAGTACGACGCCGAGCGCCGCGGTTGCCAGTACGGCGATACCCGAGATAAGAAGTGCGATCCGCAGCCCGCTGACGAACGCTGCACCGTCGGCGGAGGAATAGAGGTGGCCGGTCGTCTTAGTCGTCGAGAGGTTGCCGTAGGCGAAGACGCCGAATACCGCGACACCGAGGACCTGCCCGATCTGCCGGACCGCGTTGAGCACTGCCGAGGCCATGCCGGCGTGTTCGGCATCGACCGCGGAGATGCTGATGGCGGTCATCGGCGTCAGGCTCAGCCCGATACCGAAGCCGAAGATAGCGAGCATCCACCACAGTCCGGCAATACCGGTGTCGGGAGTGAGCCGAAGGAGGCCCATTGTGGCGGCGCCGATGATGACCAAGCCGATTGTGAGTGGCCAGTGCGCGCCGACTCGTCCAACGAGAAATCCGGCGAGCGGTCCGATGATCGCGAACGCCACACCGATGCTGGATATGCCGAGCCCGGCCGCGATCGCCGAATACCCGGCGACCTGCTGCAGGAAGACGCTGAAGTACACGATTATGCCGATATATAAGAAGAAGACGACGAACCCGGCGACGTTGGAAGCGGTGAAACTCGGGCGCCGGAAAAGGTCGAGGTCGATCAGTGGTTCGGTGATCTGACGCTCGAAGAGGATGAACGTGACCATGGACGCGGCGCCAATCACGAACGCAACCATGATCAACGGTGAAGTCCAGCCGTGCTTCTGCCCCTCGATGATCGCGAAGGCGAGGCAGGCGATACCGACCGTCGTCAGCGCCACCCCGGTCCAGTCAAATCGCGCACGCACCGTCGATCGGCCGAGTTTCGGGATGAAGCGGATGGCCAGCAGGAGCATCACGATGCCTAGTGGAACGTTGATCAGGAAGATCCAACGCCAACCGACCGCGTCGACGATCGCGCCGCCAACGGCCGGACCGACGGCCATCGCAAGACCGGACCCAGTGGACCAGATGCCCAGCGCGAATGCGCGTTGGCGGGGATCGTCGAACAGTGCGCGGATGATCGTGACACTGCCCGGCACCACGATGGCCGGGCCGAGTCCTTGGATGATGCGCCCTGCAAGGAGCGGCGCGATCGACGGCGCAAGGCCGGCCACGAGTGATCCGGCCGCAAACAGCGCGACCCCCACCATGAATACGCCCTTGCGGCCATAGCGGTCACCGGCGACGCCACAGGCCACCAGCAAACTGGCGTAGACGATGACGTAGCCGTCGACGATCCACTGCAGGTCGGTCGCGTTTGCCGGTAGCTCACGGCCGATCGTGGGCAGCGCGACGCTCACCAACGTCACCGACATGACGGTCACGAACAGCCCGCCGGTGACGACACCGAGACCCGACCACGCGGCGCGGCGGGTCTCGGTGTCAGATGGTGAGTTCACGCTTTGGTGCTTTGGCGCTGGTGCGTTAGAACTCGGTCTTGCCTTCGGCGACAAGCTTCTCCAGTAGCGGTGCGGGCGTCCAGAACTCGCCGTGCTGCTCGTGCAGGGCCTTGATTTTCGCCAGCGTCACATCGAGGCCGAGCGACTGCGCGTAGTACATCGGCCCGCCCCGGTACGCCGGGAACCCGTAGCCGTTGACGTAGACGACGTCGATGTCCGATGCGCGCTGCGCGATGCCCTCTTCGAGGATCTTCGCGCCCTCGTTGACCAGCGCGAGGATGCACCGCTCGACGATTTCTTCGTCGGTGACGGTACGCCGTTCAATACCCGCTTCCTTCGCGCTGTGCGCGATGATCTCCTCGACGGCAGGATCGGGGATCGGGGTCCGGCTGCCCTCTTCGTAGCGGTAGAACCCGGCGCCGGTCTTCTGTCCGAACCGGCCCGCCTCACACAGCCGGTCCGCGACCGCCGAGTAGCGCAGGTCGGTGCGGCGAGTCGGCGCGAGCCGCTTGCGGGTCGCCCAGCTGATGTCCAGCCCGGCCAGGTCGGACATCGCGATCGGACCCATCGCCAGTCCGAAGTCCGTCAGCGCGCCGTCGACCTGCTGCGGCGAGGCGCCGTCCTCGAGCAGGAAGTCAGCCTCCCGCTTGTACGGCGAGAGCATCCGGTTGCCGATGAACCCTTCGCAGACCTTCGCCAGGACCGGGATCTTGCCGACCTTCTGCGCGGTCTTCATGCTCGTCGCGATGACGTCCGGTGCGGTCGCGTCGCCGCGGACGACCTCCAGCAGCTTCATCACGTTGGCGGGGCTGAAGAAGTGCAGCCCGATGACGTCGGCCGGCCGCGAGGTGACCGAGGCGATCTCGTTGATGTCCAGCCGGGAGGTGTTGGAGGCGAGGATCGCGCCCGGTTTGCAGATCGCGTCGAGCTTGGTGAAGATGTCCTTCTTGACGTCCATCTCCTCGAAGACGGCCTCGATGATGAGGTCGGCGTCGGCGGCGTCTTCCAGCTTCAGCGTCGGCGTAATCAGCCCGACCCTTGTGGTGACCTGCTCGGCGGTGAGCTTGCCCTTGGAGGCTGTGACGTCGTAGTTGTGCTGGATGTTGCCCAGCCCACGGTCCAGGCCTGCTTGTTCCTGTTCGATCAGGGTGACCGGGATGCCGGCGTTGACGAACACCATCGCGATTCCGCCCCCCATGGTGCCGGCGCCGATGATCGCGACCTTCTCCACCGGGCGCAGCGGCGTGTCCTTCGGCACGTCCGCGACCTTCGCCGCCTCCCGGTCCGCGAAGAAGATATGCCGCAGGGCAGCAGATTCGGGCCCGTCGAGCACCTTCACGAACTCATCGCGCTCGGCCACGAGACCCGCCTTGGATTCGAGCTTGGTCGCGGCCTCGACGCTGTTGATAGCGGCATGCTGGGCCAGGCCGTTGCGCGCATTACGACGAACCGCCTTGCGAGCGGCCTCGAAGTCGACGCCGTCGGTCTCGGCCGGCGGGCGCTTGTCGACAACCGGAAGCTCTTCGCCGCGCGCCGCGACCTCCTTAGCGAAGGCGATCCCAGCCGCGACGGGATCACCTTCGAAGTTGCCATCGACGACGCCGAGCTCGGCGGCCTGCACGCCGGTGACCGGTGTGCCCTGCTGAATCATGTCCAGGGCCTTCCTCGCGCCGATGATGCGCGGCAGCCGCTGAGTGCCGCCGCCGCCAGGAATGAGACCGAGGTTGACCTCGGGCAGCCCGATCTGTGCCTTGTTCTCCGCGACGCGGTAGTGGCACGCGAGGGCGAGTTCGAGGCCGCCGCCGAGCGCGAAGCCATGGATGGCCGCGATCACGGGCTTTGGCAGCTCCTGCATCTTCACGATGATGTTGGCGAGCGATGGCTCCGCGTTTGACGCGGACGTGTTGAACTGGCGGATGTCCGCGCCGCCGCAGAAGGCGCGGCCGTCGCCGGCGATGACGACGGCGGTAACCGTGTCGTCGGCCGCGGCCTTGGCGATACCGGCGTCAAGACCGGCCCGGATGGTGTCGCCCAGGCCGTTGACCGGCGGGTTGGCGAGGATGACGACGGCGACGCCATCTGACACGCCGTACCGGACCGTGGCCGAGACGTCACTGAAGTCGATCGAGTTACTCATCAGGTGCACGCATTCCCTAGCTCAAGAAGTGTCGGATCCTCCTCAGGCTATGTGCAGGGGTTTGGCAAGGGTACGTCGCCTTGACACATTGACAGTTCTGGCGAACGCACAGATGCTGACCGGAGAGGAACGAGACTGCGACAGGGGATATCGATGACCACCAGCACGACGATCCGGGCGGCCTGTCCGCACGACTGCCCGGACACCTGCGCCATGTTGGTCACCGTGGAGGACGGCGTGGCGACCGGCGTACGTGGCGACCCGGACCACCCGTTCACTCGGGGTGGGCTGTGCGTGAAGGTCAACAACTATCAAGACCGCGTTTACAGCGATGATCGGGTATTGCATCCGCTGCGCCGTGTTGGCGCCAAAGGCAGCGGCGAGTTCGAGCGGATCTCCTGGGACGAGGCGCTCGACGAGATCGCGTCGCGGTTCGGCAATATCAGAGAAGAGTTCGGCGCTGAGTCGATCATGCCGGTCAGCTACCTCGGCGCGCAGGGTGTGCTCAACGGGCTCAACGTGGGTGACGCGTTCTTCAACGCCATCGGCGCGACGGTCGCCGAACGTACTTATTGCGACTCGGGTGCCTCGACCGCGTGCACGCTGACGATCGGTACGACCGCCGGTCTCGACCCGGAAAGCTTCGCGCACTCGAAGTACATCATCATCTGGGCCTGCAACATGGTCAGCACAAACCTGCATATGTGGCCGTTCGTGCTCGAGGCACAACGAAACGGTGCCAAGGTTGTTGTCATCGACCCGGTGCGGCACCGCACCGCGCAGCGCGCGGACTGGCACATCCCGATTCGTCCTGGCACCGACGGCGCGCTTGCGCTGGCGATGATGCACGTGATCATCACCGAGGGCCTGACCGACGAGGACTACGTCGCCGATCACACGCTCGGCTACGACGAGCTCGCCGAGCGGGTGCAGCAGTACACGCCGGAGTGGGCCGAAGGCGAGAGCGGCGTACCGGCCGAGGATATCCGCACCTTGGCGCGGGAGTACGCCGCTAACCAGCCTTCCGCGATCCGGATCGGCGTAGCGATCGAACGGCACGCAGGTAGCGGGCAGGCCGTACGCGCGATCACTTGCCTGCCAGCACTTGTCGGTGCGTGGCGACGTGCCGGTGGTGGATTACTGCAGATGACCTCGGGTGCGTTTCCGCTCAACTGGATGGCGGCGATGCGCCCCGACCTGCTCACGCCCGGGACTCGCGTGGTCAACCAGTATCTGCTTGGCCGCGCGCTGAGCGGTGAGCTCAAGCTCGATCCACCGCTGAAGGCTCTCGTGGTCTACAACTCCAACCCGGTGACGGTGTGCCCGGAGCAGGACAAGGTGCTCGCCGGTCTTGCCCGAGACGACCTCTTCACGGTCGTGAGCGAGCACTTCATCACCGACACGGCGGCCTACGCCGACATTGTGCTCCCCGCAACGACCCAGCTCGAACAGCTCGACATCATGTTCTCCTGGGGTCAGCTCTACGTCACCCTCAACGAACCGGCGATAGAGCCGCGCGGTGAAGCGGTGCCTAACACCGAGCTCTTCCGCCGGCTCGCGGCGCGGATGGGCCTGGAGGACCCCGGATTCCGGCGTACCGATGAAGAAATGGTCCGCGACTCCTTTGACTGGTCATCGCCGGCGATGGCCGGCATCACCTACGAGTCTCTGAAGACGACTGGCTGGGCCCGTCTTAACGTCGGGCCACCTGAGGAGTTTGCGCCGTACGCCGAGGGCGGGTTTCCCACTAGGTCGGGAAGGTGCGAGTTCAAGTCTTCAGCGGCCGTGCACGGTAACGTCGTCGGGCTGGCGTTCCGACAGGGCTCCAGCGAGTTTCAGCCGGGACAGCCGGTCGACCCGCTGCCTCACTACATCCCGCCCCGAGAGGTCGCGACCGACGATTCGGCGTACCCGTTGACTTTGCTCTCACCGAAATCGCATGCATATCTCAACTCCAGCTATGGCAACCTGCCCGCGCAGCAGCGTGTGCAGAAGACGCCGGCCGTCACGATCCACCCCGCAGACGCCGGCGCGCGTGGCATCTCCGATGGCCAGCAAGTACGGGTATTCAACGACCGTGGCGAATTTGCGGTGGAGGCGCGCCTGTCCGATGAGGTTGCGACCGGGGTCGTCGTCTCTCCTATGGGTGCATGGCGGGAGGCGGGTTCGACGGTGAACGCCGTGACGCCGTTCACCTTCGCCGACCTCGGTAACGCGCCGACGTTCTCGGACAACCTCGTCGAGGTTCGGCCGGCCGACTGACCCGACGTCGTGGTCACGGCGTGCCTCGGCGGGCGCCCCCGTCCATGTACAGCACCGATGAGTACACGTAGCTGCACGCCTCTGAAGCCAGGAAGCAGACAACCCGGGCGACTTCATCGGGTTTGGCAACCCGCCCGGCCGGGAGCGCCGCGCCAGCTTCCTCGATCAGGTCGGCCGGGTCGCGGTTCTGTCGCGTCGCGGCCGCGGCCATGAGGTCGTGAGCGCGGTCGGTGAGCGTCAGGCCCGGACTTACCAGATTCACCAGAACCCCATTCGGTGCGAGCTCATCGCTGAGCGCGCGGGTGAGGTTATGGACCGTGATGTTGGCCAGGCTGGTCGGCAGATTCTCGGCCGTCGGGCTTGTCCCGGCGGCGCCGGCGACGTTGATGATCCTGCCCCATCCGCGCTCTTTCATCGAGGGTGCGACGCGCTGCGCCATTCGTAGATAACCGTAGAACTTCAAGCGCAGGGCGCTATCGATAACATCGGCTTCAAGTGACAGGACGTTACCCATGCCCGCCGCGCCGGCACAGTTGATGAGAATGTCGGCTGACCCGAATGAGTCGCGGCACACCTGCACCGCGTGGTCACAACCGTCAGCGGTCCGCAGGTCACAGGCGACCGTGACGAGTGGACCGGCAGTGCCCTCCTTGAGCGCGGCTAACCGCGACTCGTCGCGCGCGACGGCGCAGACCTGTGCGCCTTCGCGCAAAAGCAGTTCGACGCACGCACGACCGATTCCGCGACTTCCACCGGTCACGATCGCGGTGCGACCACTGAGGCCAAGGTCCATAGCTTCGATCTCCTCACGTGTGTCCGCTCATTCTCGGCGGCGGCACGATTCGATAGACTCACCAGTTCAAGGGGCGCGCCCGGCAGGGATCGAACCTGCGGCCTGCCGCTTAGAAGGCGGTTGCTCTATCCGCTGAGCTACGGGCGCGTGGAAACGTTCAAAATTCTATCGGCATCGGCCCGGCCGGTCGCGTACGCCGTCGTACCGGTGATTCACCCGGCCCGAACGCAGTTCGGTGATTTATGACAAGTGGATGCCGCAGCTGATCTATCGAGTACGGATACGATAGCCGGATGGATAGCCGTAAGACGTTCGTCTGGATCGCCGTCGCGCTCGTCGCGCTGTTGGTGGTCTTCGGCGTCATCTCGCTGGTGACCGGCAACGTGGGATTCACATTGTGGGCGATAGCACCCATCGGAATGGCGCTCGCGACCGTCATCACGGCGATTCGCGGCGCCACGAAAGGCGACCGTAAGCGCGACCGGGATGCTCGCATCGTGGCCCGGAAGGCCGAAGCAAAAGCGCAGGGGCGCGCGGCTAACGAGTCCTCGCAGGCCAGCTAGACCGACCGGCTAGTCTTGGTCGCGCCCGGTGAGCAACGCGCGCATAATCACAACGATCGGTGTCCGATTGCGCCCGTCGTTATGCGCCGCGGCGCGCCATACGCCAAGATAGGCATGCGCCGCATTCGCGGTACCGCATTGCCACCACGCCGAGGAAGGGCAGTCAATGTCTGCAATTACTGCTGATCAGGTCAAGTCCGACGTAGCCGAATACCTGCAGCTTGATCCGTCGCGACTGTCCCAGTATGCGCTGCTCACCGAGGATCTCGGCGTCGACTCGTTGACCGCGATCGAGATGTCGATCCAGCTCGAGGGCCGCTACGACATAGATATTTCTGACGAGGAGCTCGCCGACGTATCGACGTACGGCGACCTCGAAAAGCTCGTTCTGAGTAAGACTGGAGAGAAGTAATAGTGCATGAGTCACGCGACGGCCGTCGGGTCGTTATCACCGGCCTCGGCGTAGTAGCGCCGTGCGGTACTGGCCTGGACGCGTTCTGGAGTGGTCTTGGCACGGCCGTGCCGCCAAGCGTTATGCGCACGGTCCCGGACTTCGACCCTAAGGCCTACGGTCTCAAGCACGTTGATGCTCGACGCCTGGACCGGTTCGCGCAGTTCGCGTACGCCGCAGGCAAGATGGCCCTTGAGGACGCGTTCGAAGACGGCGATGTCTCCGAGTACAGCGAATGGAAGCGCGGAATCATCATGGGTACCGGCATCGGTGGTGCCTTCTCGTGGGAAGCCAACGCCGAGGCCCTCCTGACCAAGGGTGAGCGTGCAGTGTCACCGCTGACCGTGCCGATGGTGATGCCCAACGCCGGGTCTGCCGCCTTGTCGATGCGGCTCGGATTCCGTGGGCCGGTCGAGACGGTGACAACGGCGTGCGCCTCGGGAACCCACGCGATCGCCAACGGTGCGAAGCTGATCGCGTCGGGCCGCTGCGACCTGATGCTGGTCGGCGGCAGCGACGCCTGCCAGACCGGCGTCATGAACGGCGGATTCACCAACATGAAGGCGCTTTCGAGCAGTGGCATCTCGCGCCCGTTCGACACCGCGCGCGACGGGTTCTGCTCGGCTGAGGCCGGCGCCGTACTCGTGCTCGAGGAGCTGGCGCACGCGCGTAAGCGCGGCGCGCGGATCTACGCCGAGGTGGCCGGCTCCGGGTCGACCGCCGACGCGTACCACATCACCGCGCCCGATCCCGAAGGCGCCGGCGCCGTGATGTGCATGCGCGCGGCGTTAGAGGACGCCGGGCTCGAGGCCGGGCAGATCACCCAGATCAACGCGCACGGCACGTCGACGCCGCTTAATGACGCGGCCGAGAGCGGGGCGGTGGCCAAGCTGTTTGGCACCGACCCGGGGCCGGCAATGACTTCGATTAAGGGCGTCACCGGCCACTCGCTGGGCGCGGCCGGCGCGGTCGAGGGTGTCGCGTTGGCGCTGAGCTTCCTCCACAAGAAGATCCCGCCGACGATGCACACCGAAAATGTGGATCCCACGATCGAGGTCGACATTGTGCGTGAGTGGCGGGACTGGGAGCCCGGTCCGGCGATCAGCAACAGCTTCGCGTTCGGCGGTCACAACGGGTCTGTGATCTTCACCCCGGTCGAGACCTGATCGAGCTCGCCAAGTTTGGGCGGGTTTCGTACCGGGTCGTAACGCAGCGCCGCAATCACCATCGCCGTCGCGGTCAGCGCGGACAGGACCGCGATGGCGGTGATGAACGCGCGTGGCGTCGAGCCGGCGCCGAGGGCCTGCGAGACGACGATCTCGCCGACCACGCACGCCCAGATAAAGACAAGTCGGCGGCGCCGCAGCATCGACAACCCGCCGTACAGGCCGAACTGAGCCAGCGCCAACCCGGCGCCGGCAACCGCGAACAGCCACGCCTCGGCCCCGAGGTCGGGGTAGTGCTTGCCGCCTACGATGAAGGCGGCCAGGTCACCGAGTACGGCGCAGGCCAGGATCGTCAGGGCCGCGAGCCCGCCAACTAGCAGCAGCCCCCGACGTACTGTCGCGCGGTGCCTGTCGATGATCGAGAGGTCTGCGAAGAGCATCAGGCTCACCGGCTGCGGGAGCCAGAGGGCGGCTTTAAAGATCACCGCGCCGGCGGCGTATAGGCCGGCGTCGTTGGCAGAGAGCACGTTACGCGCCAGGACCAGGTCGAGACTGCTCAGCAGCAGAAATGCTCCATGCGCATGGGAGGCGTGCGCGATCTCGCGCAGGTAGCGGCCGATCCGCGCACGTTCGTCGACCGGTCTGTCATAGGACGTCCGGATCGCCGGTCGCAGGCAGATCGCGGCCGCGACCCATAGCCCGACACCGGTGCCGACCAGCGCGCCGCTCGAGTTGTGCGTCATCATCAGCCCGGCGATGCCGCCACCAACCCGGCCGACGCCCATCAGGCCGAGCGCGAGACACAGCCAGAACCAGCGCTGTCGTCCTTGCGCCGCGCCCTGGGCGAGCCCGAGCACGCCGAGCGCCGGGACCGCCAGCGCCGCGCCATACACCCCGACGTACGAGTCGATATGTAGGAACCCGGCGATCAGTGGCGCGCAGAGGGCCATCACTATTCCGCACCCGGTGGCGACCGCGAGACTGGCGCGGACCGCTCCGGCCGGGACGGTGCCGGTGGCGGTACGCCGGGCGATCGCGGTCTGAATGGCAAACGAGGGAATCGTCGCGATCAACACGAGGTTGAGCAGCGCGAGGGTCTCGCCGTATGTCGACCGGTCCAGTAGCCGAGCCGCGACCAGGAACAGCAGGTAACTCAGGACGTTGGAGAAGATGGTGACGGCCGGGACGTAAACGTTTTGCGGCGAGCGGGAACGTATCCGGAAGCTCGTCGCCACAAACCCACACCTTCTCGATCGCCCGCACCCGCCGCAGGACTTCTCCGCGATCATACGGTCGGATGGCTCCGCTCGCCGTCGATTAGCGGGCTGTTGGAACTCGCGGACCGACTGCTGAGAGAATGGACAGTGTTTTGCCGCGGATAGCGCGGCGCAGTCGAGCTCATTCTGGCAATCGGCCCGGGTATCGACGTACGACGGACAAGGCACACGAAAGGTCAGCCCCAGTGGCTCAGTACATATACACCATGCGTAAAACGCGCAAGGCGCACGGCGACAAGGTCATCCTGGACGACGTGACACTTGCGTTCCTGCCGGGCGCGAAGATCGGCGTCGTCGGTCCTAACGGCGCCGGCAAGTCCAGCGTCCTGAAGATTATGGCTGGGCTCGACACGCCATCGAACGGTGATGCGGAGCTGAGCCCGGGCTACTCCGTTGGGATCCTGATGCAGGAGCCGCGGCTTAACGAGGACCTCGACGTACGCGGCAATGTCGAAGAGGCCGTCCAGGCCACTCGCGAGCTGCTGCAGAAGTTCGAGGAGGTCAGCGCCAAGATGGGCGAGCCGGACGCCGACTTCGATAAGCTGATGGCCGAACAAGGCGACTTGATGGAGAAGATCGAGCACGCCGATGCGTGGGAGCTCGACTCGCGCATCGAACAGGCAATGGACGCGCTTCGCTGCCCTCCGGCCGATGCCGACGTCAAGCTGCTGTCCGGCGGCGAGAAGCGCCGAGTCGCGCTGTGCAAGCTCCTGCTCGAGGCGCCCGACCTGCTGTTGCTCGACGAGCCGACCAACCATCTCGACGCCGAGTCCGTGCAGTGGCTCGAGCAGCACCTGGAAAAGTATGCCGGCACCGTCGTCGCGGTCACCCACGATCGTTACTTCCTCGACAACGTCGCGCAGTGGATCCTTGAGCTCGACCGCGGGCGGGCACTTGCCTACGAAGGTAACTACTCGACGTACCTGGAGAAGAAGTCGGCTCGACTGGCCGTCGAGGGCAAGAAGGACGCCAAGCGCAAGAAGCGCCTCGACGAAGAGCTCGAGTGGGTCCGCTCGAACGCCAAAGGCCGCCAGGCCAAGAGCAAGGCGCGGCTGGCGCGTTACGAAGAGATGGCAACCGAGGCGGAGAAGACCCGCAAGCTTGACTTCGAGGAGATCCAGATCCCACCGGGCCCGCGGCTCGGCTCGATCGTGGTCGAGTGCGAGGGCCTGACGAAGGGCTTCGACGATCGTCTCCTCATGGACAAGCTGTCCTTCTCGCTGCCGCCGAACGGGATCGTCGGGGTCATCGGACCGAACGGCGCCGGAAAGACGACGCTGTTCAAGATGATCATCGGCGAGGAGCAGCCGGACTCCGGCACGCTCAGGATCGGTGAGACGGTCAAGATCTCGTTCGTGGACCAGAGCCGCTCCGGTATCGACGATAAGAAGACTGTCTGGGAGACCGTCTCCGATGGCCTGGACTACCTTAAGGTCGGTCAGGTCGAGATGCCGTCGCGGGCCTACATCGGGGCCTTCGGATTCAAGGGCCCGGACCAACAGAAACCAGCCGGCGTACTGTCCGGCGGCGAGCGCAACCGGCTCAATCTCGCGTTGACGCTCAAGCAGGGTGGCAACATGATCCTGCTCGACGAGCCAACGAACGATCTGGATGTGGAGACGTTGTCGAGTCTGGAAAATGCGCTCCTAGAGTTCCCGGGCTGCGTCGTGGTCACCTCGCACGACCGGTGGTTCCTGGATCGCATCGCGACGCATATTCTGGCCTACGAAGGCGATTCGCAGTGGTTCTGGTTTGAGGGCAACTTCGATTCGTACGAGAAGAACAAGATCGAGCGACTCGGCGCAGAGGCCGCGCGCCCAAGCCGTGCGACGTACCGCAAACTGACTCGGGGCTAGTCGTGGGAGAGATGGTCGCGGGTGCGACCTACGTCCATCCGGTGCATCTTCGGTGGTCCGATGAAGACCGCAACGGTCACGTGAACAACAGCAAGTTCATGACCTACACCGAAGACGCTCGGATCGCCTGGCTCGGCAAGATGCGCGCGGACACCGGTGCCGGCCCAGGCAGCGAAGGAGTCATCCTCGCCAGCCTGCACTGCGAATACAAGGCCCAGGTCCACTTCGCGCAGACGAAGGAGCTTGAGGTTCTGAACGCGGTACGCCGGATCGGGTCGTCCTCTGTGGAGCTGCATCAGACGGTTCGGGTGCCGGGTGCTGACGTCGTTGCCGACCTCATCACGGTGCTGGTGAGCTTCGACTACGCCGCTGGTCATGCGGCGCCGTGGGGCGCGGAGCAGCGTGCATGGTTAGGAAAGTATGCCGAGGACGCGAATGACTCGTCGTCGGTCTAGTTGATCTAAAGGTAGGAGAGGGAATCACCCGTGGGCGAGCCATTTGTTTATGAAGTGCAGTTGCGTTGGTCGGACGAGGACCGGATGGGGCACCTCAACAACACGCGCTACCTCACGTTCGCCGAGGACGCCCGAACCCGCTGGTTCGCGATGGTCCCGGCGTACGACGGCATGACCCACGCGAGCTCGATCGTGGCGCGGATGGAGGTCGACTACATCCGGCAGGTGCGCACCGCGGACAACGACTGGCTCAAGGTCGTCAATACCGTTATCGGGATCGGACGGTCCTCGGTTCGGCTGCAGCAGGAGATTCAGCGGATGAGCGGCGAGGTAGTCAACCGGGTGATCGCTACCCAGGTCAACTTCGACTACGACCACAACTCATCACTGCCGTGGAGTGACACGCAACGGAACTGGCTGCAGCAGTTCGCCGCCACGGCCCCGGTCGTCGGTCGTTCGGTAAACGCCGGAAAGGCCTGAAGGAATGGCCTTTTCGACGCTCATTCCGCTGCGGTGGGGCGACATGGATGCCTACGGGCACGTCAACAACGTCGTGTTCCTCAGTTATCTCGAACAAGCCCGCGTCAACGCCTTCCACTCGACGCCCGGGGACCGCAGCGGCGCGGCCCTGCTGAAAGAGGGCGTGGTGGTCGTGGAGCACACCATCCGCTACAAGCGCCAGCTTGCGTACTCCCAGGTACCGCTGCGTGTGGTGTGCTGGACCGACGAGATCAAGAGTGCGACTTACACCACGGCGTACAAGTTATGGAACGACGCGGGTGACGAGCCCGAACTCGTCGCGACCGCCAAGACGGTGCTCGCGCCGGTCAACTTCACCAGCGGTCGGCCGCGGCGGTTGACACCGCAGGAACGATCGTTCCTCGGCAGGTTCGGTCCCGAAGAGTCGTCCCATTAGCGCCGCCTGGTATCCCGACACCGCGAACGACCGCCATGACCTCGCGACCTTCCTCGGGCGGGTGCTGCGGCTGTCTTCGGACGCGACCGTGCGGCTGCAGACGACCGGCGAGCGAACGGTGGTCTGGGCGATCGTCTTGGGCACACTGGTACGCCGCGAGTTCCACGGACGGCTCGATGGGGTGGACGATATCGCCGTCAGCGCGACGGACTTCGCCTCGAAGCTGAACGTCTCGGTGTCGAAGTCGGCGCACGTCGACCTGCCCGCGTCCGCGGACACCAAATGGCGCGGCACGATTCCCCCGGCGACCGGCTGGCAGATGATCCAGGATATCCCGGCGGGCGCGCTCATCGACGCCGTCGACGCGGCCGGCGCATCGCTGACCGACCTTGAGGACCACGCGCTCAACGCGGCCGCCGACTCGATGCTGTCCCAGCCTGTGCTCACCGTCGACGCGCCCGGCGAGGCGCCGATCGAACTGTCACTACGCATACTGCTGTGCCTCACCCGGATGGGCTTCCTCGCCGGCGAGCGCGCCGGCCCGGGTAATGTGGCTCGGGTCGCCGCCAACGGTCCATGGGTGATCATCGCGACCATGCAAGGCGCGGCCTATCGCCGTACCGGCACGATCGACCTGCTGGGTCTGTCCTAGGACGCAGCCGGCACAACGACGCAGAGGAGCTAGGCTCGTGCACACCGAACCGGTAATCACCGAGGTCGATGACCGAGGCGTTGCCACGGTCACTCTCAATCGGCCAGAAGCCAACAACGCTTACAACCGCGAGCTGATCGAAGGCCTCGGGGCCGCGCTCGATCAGCTTCAGGCGGCCGAGGGCGTACGCGTCGTGGTCGTCAAGGGCAACGGGCGGTTCTTCCAGGCTGGCGCCGACCTGAAGTGGATTAACGCCGTACGCACCGAGGACCTGGACGAAAACCTCGAGGTCTCGCGGATGACCGCCGCCGTCGTGGACCGGCTCAACCGCGTACCGCTACCGGTGGTCAGCCTGATCCAGGGCGGCTGTTTCGGGGGCGGCACCGGGATTGTGGCGGCCAGCGATGTCGCGATCGCGGCTGCTGACTCGATCTTCTCCGTCACCGAGGTGCGTTGGGGGCTGCATGCAAGCATCATCATCCCGCAGCTCGCGGACGCCATGTCGGTGCGCCAGTTGCGTCGCTATGCGTTGACTGCCGAGCGGTTCAGCGCCGCCGAGGCCATGCGGATCGGCCTGGTGCACCAGATTGTGCCCCCGGACCAGCTCGAAGAGCACGGCGAGAAAGTCGTCGCGCAACTGCTCGCCAACGCGCCCGGTGCGATGGCGACCACCAAGGAGCACATCCTCGACTACTCACACGGTGCGTTCTCGCCGGCCGGGTTCGAACGGATCGTGCGCAGCCACGCGGAGGCTCGGCGCACCGCGGAGGCCGCGGAAGGGCTGGCCTCATTCGCGCAGAAGCGCGACGCGTCCTGGCCGGTCGCCGAATCCGGCGGGCCGGCCGAATCCTAGGATTCGGTCTCGACCCAGACCGCCGCGTCGTGCGGCAGCGCGCCGCTGTCCAGCGGCGTACTGCTCAACAGCACCTTGCCGGCGGGCGGGTCGACCGGTCCACCGGTCAGGTTGAGCGCACAGACCAGCCCGTCGCCGCGGGCGAATGCGATCAGCGCGTCCGGGCCATCTAGCCAGCGCAGGCTCCCGTCGCCGAAAGCGTCGCGAGAGCGGCGGATCGCCAGCGCCGTACGGTAAAGAGCAAGATGACTGGCCGGGTCGCCGAGCTGCCGCTTGACGGTCCGGTGCGCCCAGCGCTCCGGCATCGGCAGCCAGGTGTCTGGCGTCGTGCTGAAGTCGTACGGACTCGCCTCGCCGGCCCACGGAATCGGCACTCGGCAGCCGTCCCGGCCGCGCTCGGAGTGTCCGGAACGTTCCCAGGTCGGGTCGCGCAGCGCGTCGTCGGGCACGTGCACGTCCTCCAGGCCGAGTTCGTCGCCCTGGTAGATGAACGGCGTACCAGGCAAAGCCAGCTGGAGAAGCGCGGCGGCCCGTGCCCGAGCCCGGCCCTGATCGCCGCCGCCGTACCGCGTGGCGTGCCGGGAGATGTCGTGGTTGGAGAGCACCCAGCACGCTGGCGTACCGGTGCCCTCGACGGCCTTCAAAGACTCCTCGATCGCCACTCGCAGTTCATCCGGCGTCCACGCCGACTCGGCCAGCCGGAAGTTGAAGCACATGTGCAACTCATCCGGACGTAAGTAGCGCGCAAGCCGTTTGCGGTCGGTCACCCAGACTTCACCGACGGTGACCGCGTCCGGATAGAAATCCACCGTGCGGCGGATTTCGCGGTGGATGTCGTGTACGGCGTCGTTGTCCCAGCGGAAATCGACGGCGCCGTCGGGAACATTCCCGGCCGCGTCGAGCTCCGGCAGGTCGGGGAGGCCGATCGGTTTCGCCATGCCGTGCGCGACGTCGACGCGGAAGCCGTCAACACCGCGCTCCAGCCAGAACCGCAGCGTCTTGTCGAGGTCTGCGGCTGCCGCGGGGTTGTCCCAGTTGATATCCGGTTGCTCGGGCGCAAACAGGTGCAGGTAGACCTGCCCGTCGGCGGTCCGCTCCCATGCCGGCCCGCCGAAGACGGCTGGCCAGTTATTCGGGAGCGCCCCATCCGGTGCATCCCGGAAGATGTAGCGCTCCCGTTCGGGGCTACCGGGTGCCGACTTCAGCGCGGCCTGGAACCATTCGTGCTGGTCCGAGGAGTGGTTGGGTACGACGTCGATGGTGACGCGCAGGCCGAGCCGTTTAGCCTCGGCAAGCATCGAGTCGAAGGCCTCAAGGTTGCCGTACAGCGGGTCAACCGCGCGCGGGTCTGCCACGTCGTACCCGCCGTCGGCCTGCGGCGAGGTGTAGAACGGCGTGATCCAGAGTGCATCGACACCAAGGTCTTTGAGGTAGGGCAGGCGTTCTTTGATGCCCGTCAGGTCGCCGGACCCGTCACCGTCTGCGTCGGCGAACGAGCGGATGTAGATCTGGTAGAAGACGGCGTCGTCCCACCAATGCTTGTCAGTCACGTCGTACCTCGTCGGTGGGATCAGATGGTGCCGCTCGGGAGATGGTCAGTCCGGCAGCGGTCCGGTCGATAGTGCCAGGTCACCCGGAGCGTTGGGGTCGATCGGTAGTGTAGTGATTACCACAACCGGATGTGATCCAGTGGTGATCCTGCCGTCCGTGGTCGGGTGCGCTGAATCGTCGTCGATTCCGCGGTGTGCATGCCACGTGAGCGCCAGCAGCAGCAGCCCGGCGAGTGCCACTCGTGGCCCGGGTACGCCCACGGCCGCCTGCACCTCGTCGCCGCGGACTGCCAGCCCCAGCACGAACAGCACCACGATGACAGCGGCCGCCAAGGTGCCGATCGTGGCGATCCGGTTGATCGATGGACGCCGGGTAGCCAGCGGCAACAGCGCGGCGCCGACGCCGACCACCATGACGACCACGATGACGATATTGCTGATCATCAGGCCGGTTGCCGCCACCCAGTTGGTGCCGAACAACAGCGAGAACGCGGTCATCTGGCCGGACTCCTCGCCGATCCCGGACACGATCACCCACGGCAGCCACAGGGTGGCGATGGTGAGGACCGCGGCGACCGGGGCAATGACCCAGCGGGTGGACTGCCCGCGCGGTGGGTGGTCGAACGCCCGAACCAACCAGATAACGCCGACGGCACTGACGAGTACTACGACGATCTTCACCAGCAGCGGATAGTGTCCGGACTCTGGTAGAAACACCGGGCCGAGGTCGGTGATCGCGCCGAGCGTCGGCAACATGGCGACGTACGAGATCCACCGGTTGTGCGTCGCTAGGCCGATGGCGCCAAACACGACCGTGAGGATCACCGACCACACGAGCTCGGGCCGCACATCGACGGTCGGGCCGGATTGGCTTCCGTTCCACGGGATGAACAATGCGATCACCAACACCACGAACAACGACACGAGTGCCCACCAGCTGACCGATTGGCGAGCTGGCGCGTGGGCGGAGGAAATCCGCGGATCGTTCCCGGGGGAGAAGAGAGGCATGACGCCTTTAGTGTTGTCGAATACTGCGGCCAGTGTCGCGGGTGTGACCACTACGGCGCGTAACCGTAACGGGCTCGTGATGCGCGCCAGTGACCTACTTCACGATCACAGGTGTGCGAGCGATTTCTCAGCTAAATGGTGGCTCGCGCCGGGAGTTTGGTTCTCACGCCTGCCTTGACCCTGTCACGCCAGATTAGGCGTCACAGGGTGAAGTTTCAGTCGATAGCGAACCGGGTGCGACGTACGGCACGCGCGATGTGAGGTACGGATCGACACCGTTCGCTCGCTACGGACACGGTTTACTTGCTCGCGTTCTCCGGGGCGTTGACCATTGCGTGCGCGGCCATCACTAGATAGGCCCAGAACGTCTGACGCTGTTCGGCCGTCAGCGGTACCGAGTCGAGCCCGACGCCCATGTGGTGCAGCCAGCGGTCGCGTTCGACCTCGCCGATCACGAACGGCTGGTGACGCATCCGCAGCCGCGGATGCCCACGCAACTCGGAGTAGGTCCCGGGACCGCCCCAATACTGCTCGAGGAACAACTGGAAACGGATCGCGGCCGGTCCGAGGTCTTTCTCCGGGTAGAGCGGACGCAGAATCGGGTCATCGGCGACGCCCTCGTAGAACGTCGCGACGATCTTTTCGAAGGTGCGGGAGCCGCCGATCTCGGCGTAAAACGAACCGTCACTTCGTGACGCGGGGTCAGTCATTTGCTGGTTTCCTCTGTAGGTAACACGGGATCACTCACCACGCTAGTCGGCAACATCGTGGCTGGCGACTTAATGCCCGCTCCGGCAAACGCGCTCGCAAGGCGTTGCTTGGCGATTCGGGCGGCACTGTATCGCGCGCTGGGGATGGTCGTGAGTACGGCGCGCAACGTCATCCCAAGCGCGGTCACGGTCTGCACGCCGAGCACCTCGGGCGGCTGCAAATAGGTGTTGGCGAGCGCGGGGTCGCTGGCCATATCTGTGAGCACCGACGTCATCAGGCTCTGGGCATGCTCGATGTCGATGCCGTGCGCGACCGGCATGTCGACGATGACCGTCGCGGTACCCTGGCTGCTGTTGCCGACCCGGATGATCTCGCCGTTGCGGACGTACCAGATGACGCCTTCGAAATCACGTATCCGAGTGGTGCGCAGGCCGACCGCCTCGATGGTGCCGGAGGCCTCGCCGAGGTCGACGATGTCGCCGACGCCGTACTGGTCCTCCAGAATCATCGAGATGCCGTTGAGGTAGTCCTTGACGAGACTCTGCGCGCCGAAACCGAGAGCCACGCCGGCAATCCCGGCGCTCGCGATGATCGGAGCGAGGTTGATCCCGAGCTCTCCGAGCACCAGGATCACCGCGATGCTGCCGATGAGGATGGAGATCACGCTCTGCAGCACCGAGCGGATCGTTTCCGCGCGTTGCTGCCGCCGCTCCGCGAGCAGGCCGCTCGCCCGAATTGCCGCGTACTTGGCCTTACCTTTGAGTGGCCGCAGCATGACCGGAACCTTGCCGTCGCCGGTGCGCTTGGTGAGTCGGCGTATGGAGCGGTGCATCACAAACCGGGTAACGATCGCGACCACAATGATGATCACGATCCTGATACTGGTGTGCAGAGCGTCTTCGGCATTCACGAATGCGGCGGCGTATGTCACGCAGACCAGGATAGGTGGCTCGTCCGGGCGCGTGTTGTGTTGGCAGCCACTCGCGCATACGGCTACCGCGACCGGGGACTGGGTCGCTAACAAAATTTACTGAAAGTAGTGTAAATCGCATGGCGAAACTCTCCGGCCGTCCACTGCTCGGCACGAGTCGCGACCGGTCGCTGGCGGTCGGTGCGGCGGCGGAGCTCGTGCGCATCACCGACGCGGTCGGTCGGGACCTCAATGTGCTGGTCAGCGCGGCACTCGGCGGCGGCACCACGACAACGCTGCATCGGTTCGCGCGTACCGCCGTGCGCGAGCTCGGTCGACATCCGCGGTTCGTCAACGCGGCGGGCATCGAAACGGCCAGCGGCCTGTTGCAGCAGCTCGCGGGTGACCTCACGCCAACGGTGTCGGTGGTCGGCGGCAGCGGTGCCTACTCGATGTTCGCCCGGTACGCCGACCTGCCCGACGGTGTGGTCGCGCTCGTCGACAACCTGCCCGTGCAGTTGGCCACTGAGCTGTTCGGGACCTACCGCGATGAGCTGTGGGCGGTGCCGATCACGTGGGTCGTGACCTGCAGCGAGACCAACCGCTCGGGTTTCCTGCGACCGCCGGCCGACTCGTTCTTCGATGTCGTAGTGGATCTACCACCGCTCAACGACGTCGACTCAGCCAGCCTGCTGCGCCGGCGTACGTCGAAGGACGAACTGCCTGCCGCCGCGCTACGCGCCGCGGTCGCCGCCGGAGCCGGAAATCCGCGCGCGCTGATCAACGCGGCCCGCGCGATCGTCCTCGACGGCGGCGATGCTGACTCGATCACACAGGCCTCGCTCGTTCGCGACCGAGTGGAGCGATCGCTGTCGGGGTCGGCGCGGATGCTGTTGTCCGAGCTGCGTTCGCTTGGCCCATCGAGTGCGTCGGACCGCCAGCTGCAGGACCGGGCCGGCTGGACCCGTGCCCGGCTGGTGCAGGTGTTCGCGGAGCTGGAGCGAGCCGGCGCGGTCGAGACCGACCAGGTGCGCGACGGACGCTCCGGTCGGCCGCGCAAGGTCTACCGGGCGCGCTACTAGCGGCCTACGTGACGGCGGCGCGTTCGGTCGGGAAGGCCAGATGCGCGTTCTCTTCCACGATCTGGCGGATGTGGTCGAGCCCGCGCCATACCTCGTCATACGACGTGGTTAGCGGCGAGAACCCAAGGCGGAGTCGATCCGGTGTGCGGTAGTCCGGTACGACGTCGCGGGCGACCATCGCCTGGCAGACCTGCCACGCGTGATCGTGATGCAAAGTGAGATGGGCACCGCGGCGACTGGGCTGGCGCGGGCTAGCGACGGCGAAGCCGAGCGGTCGCAGCCATTCGTCGGCGAGCAGCTGTGCGTAGCCGGTCAGTAACCGGCCGCCTTCTTGGATCTGGCCGATCCCGGCGTCCGCGATCGCGTTGAGTCCTTCGTCGACGGATGTGATGCCGAGCATGTTCGGCGTACCGGTGAGGAAGCGTGCCATGCCGTCGACCGACTCGTACTTCTGGTCCATCCCGAACTGGTCGCGCTGGGAGAACCAGCCCCAGATCGGCTGCTGTGCTAGGGATTGCAGCTCGCGGCGCACGTAGAGGTATGCCGGCGCGCCCGGGCCCGCGTTGAGGTACTTGTAGGTGCAGCCGACCGCGAAGTCCGCGCCGGATGCCTGCAGCGGGATCCGCACCGAGCCGGCCGAATGGGATAGGTCCCAGAGCATGAGTGCGCCCGCCTCGTGTACCGCTGCGGTGATGGAGACCATATCCGCTAGCGCGCCCGAGCGATAAGCGACGTGCGACAGCACGACGAGCGCGATGTCAGCGTCCAGCGATTCGGTGACGAGTGATGCATCTACGCCATGGTCGATGTGGGAGTCGAGGTAGACGCAGGTGAGACCACGGGCCTGCGCGATTCCTTGTACGACGTACAAGTCGGTGGGGAAGTTGTCCTTCTCAATGAGAATCGTGCCCCGCCCGGGCCGCAGGTCGAGAGCGGCGTTAATCAGCTTGTAGAGGTTGACCGTGGTCGAGTCGCTGATCGCAACCTGCCCCTCCTCTACACCAAGTACCTCGCGGCCGAGCCGGTCGCCGACCGAGGTCGCGAACTCCATCCACTGCGGCCAGGACCGTATGAGGCGGCGGCCCCACTGCTCACCGATGACCTCCTGCAGTCGCCCCGGTGTGCCCTTCGGGAGCCGGCCAAGGGAGTTGCCATCTAGATAGATCGTCTCGTCGGCGTACACGAACTCCTCGCGGTACTGCCGCAGCGGATCGGCGGCATCGAGGGCTCGTGCGAACCCGTGCCCGAAGTCCGCACCCTCGGGTGGCGCCGCATGTTGGCTCATTCCTGCACTCCTTTTCCGCCGCCGACGCACCCGTACGGCGGGCGGCAGGATAGCGTCCTGTTATGGCGCGTCATCATGATCTTTCCGCACTCGAACAAGCCGCTGCAATCAAGGCGAAGCAGATCTCCCCAGTGGAGCTTGCCGAGCACTACCTCTATCGGATCGATGAGCATAACGAGACGGTTGGCGCGTTCGTCACCGTCAACGCCGACCGTGCGCTCGATGATGCGCGGGTGGCAGAACATGCCGTGCTCGATGGTGACGAGCTGCCGCTGCTGCACGGCGTGCCAACCGGGATCAAAGACCTGAACAACGTCAAAGGTGAGCGTACGACATTCGGCTCGGTGCTCATGAAGGATTTTGTGGCGCCGTACGACGATTTCGTGGTCGAGCGGCTGCGTGCCGGTGGCCTGATCAGCCTGGGGAAGACCAACACCCCCGAGTTTGGGTTTCCCTGCTACACGATCAACGAGGTTGCCCCGATCGCGCGTACGCCGTGGGATCTGGACCGGCTGTCCGCCGGGTCGAGCGGCGGCGCTGCGTCGGCGGTCTCCTCCGGGCTGCTGCCTCTGGCGCAGGGTTCGGACGGCGGTGGATCGGTCCGCAGTCCGGCATCGGCGTGCGGACTGGTCGGCATCAAGACGAGCCGCGGCCGGATCAGTGGTGGCCCTCTGCGGGTCGACCCGGCGGGACTCGGCGTGATCGGACCGCTCGCGCGGACTGTGCGTGATGCCGCGGCGTTCCTTGACATTGCCAGCGGGCCGGGGATCGGGGATCCCTATTGGGCCCCGCCGCTGCCTGCGGGAGAGACATTTCTGGGCCACTGCGAGCGACCGCCGGGCAAGCTGCGGATCGGCCGCTACATTGACCCGGTCATGCCCGGCGCGCAGCCCGAACCAGAGGTCATCGACGCGTGGGAGAAGACCTGCGTGTTTCTGGAGTCGCTCGGGCACTCCGTGGAAGATGTGCCGCCGCCGATCAGCGAGGATGTTGTCGCGCACTTCGTCAAGGTGTGGACGCTGGGCGCGGCGACCATTCCGGTTACAGACGAGCAGGCAAAGCAAATGCAGCCGATCACCCAGTGGCTCCGCGAGTGCGGGCTAGCGCTGTCCGGTCGCGAGGCGATGGACGCACATACCCAGATCGGGCTTGCCGCGCGTCGTGCGATTGAGCAGTACGCGCCGTACGACGTCATTGTCGCGCCGGTCTGCACCCAGGTCCCGCGGCCGATCAACTGGTACGCCGACGCGAACTCGCCGGAAGCGGATTTCGAGCTGCAGAAGCAGTATTCGGCTTACACCTCGCCGTACAACGTTACCGGCCAGCCGGCGATCAGCCTCCCGTTGCACTACTCCAGCGAAGGGCTGCCGATCGGAATGATGTTCGTGGGGCGCCCCGCCGACGAAGCGACGCTGGTCTCACTGAGTGCCCAGTTAGAATCAGCAGCACCGTGGCGGGATCGTCACCCAGACATCTGGGATCTCTGACACGGCGAAGGCAAGATCCGTCCCGACTTCGGTAGTCCTGAGTTGATTGGTTAGCGTAGGCGTCATGAGCGCAGTTGAAGTATTACTAGTCTTTGTGGGGATTCCGCTTTTGATCGCGGCGATCGTGTGGGGCCTGATCTCGCTCGGAGGGCCTCACGGCGGTGGTCGTTATCAGCTCGGTGAGCGCTGGACGAGTGCTCCGCTGTGGTTCGTCGGGAGCCCGAAGCAGGGCAGTGTTGCGCACCCGCAGCTGATCGAGTCGGATGCGCGGGCACTTGAGGCGCACGAGGCCGCGCGAGTGGCGGGCTCCGCCGATTCCGTCCACGGTGGCGCAAGCGGAAGCTGGTGACGTCGTGGCAACCGAAGTAGCAGAAAGAGATTCGCACATGGCATCCGGTGAGATCGACCGCGCGACCGCGCGCGTGCACGTCCAGCAGGGCCCGACGGGCGTCAAAGGCCCTTTCTCCAACTTCGACTTGGACCGCCTGTCCGAGGCGCTCACCATGTCTTCCTGGGAGACCGGTATCAAGTTCTCGGCCTACATCGGCGATCTCGGTGAGGATCGCCGAGGCGCGGTTTCTCAGTTGCACGGCTCGTTCGGTGCAGACTCTCCCGAGACCTGCCTTGTCGCCGTGTCACCCAATCAGCGCGCGGTCGAGATCGCGGTGGGTGCGGACGTCGCGAAGCGGCTGTCGGATCGTTCGTGCAACCTCGCCGTACTCGCCATGACAACCGCCTTCACCGGCGGCGATCTGGTCGGCGGGATCGTCGGCGGACTGCGCATGCTCAGCGACCAGGCGGGCAAACAAGCCGCCGAGTAGCGCAGCCGGAGACGTCAGGCGGGTTCGGCGTCTTTCTTGCGGCAGTTCAAAGCCCGGACAATCCCATCGCGCTCCTCGCTCACGAGTCGCGCTAGGGCACTCGCGTGACCGTTGCCGGCCAGCCACACGTCAGTGGCATCGACCGTTGCCTGCTCGATGATCCGCGGATACATCAACTCGGTCACCTGCTGGGCGATCGTTGCTGGCCGGTTCTGCCAGACCGTGTCGAGGGCCTCGAAGTAGCGCGGCACGAATGGCTGGGTCAGTTCGCGCTGGTGACGGGAGTAGAAGCCGAGTGCCGTAGCTTCGTGCATGTAGTTGGTCAGCGTGTCTTCGGTGACGGTCTCGCGCCAGACTCGCTCTTTGTTGGCCGCGGTGGGGATGAGTGCCCGCGCGGTCGCTGCCCGACGCGCGGGCACATCGCCGCTAGCGGTCGTGAGCTCGGCGGCGATCTCGGTTTCCCCGGCACGACCAACCGCGATCAGCGGTGTCAGGAGAGCCCACCGGCTGTCCAGATCCATAGCCAACCCGTCAAGGACGACCTCGCCGCGCACGATGTCCTCCAGGCGACTGAGCTGCTCGTCGGTGGTCGCGGAGCTCGCGAACGCCCGTGACCAGGTGACCTGCAGGTCGCTGCCAGGCTCGCTGTTGTGCAGCTCGTAGAGCGCGATGTCGGCGAACTCGGCCCAGCCGGTTGGTGCCCACTCCGGGTCGGCGTACCAAGCGAGCGCGGTCTGTGCCTGACCGATGAGCGACTGGACGACACTCATCATGGTTTCGCTGGTGATTCCTCGGGAAACCAGCGCGACGAAGTCCCGTGCGCGCATCTCACCGTCGCGCGTCATGTCCCATGCCGCGCTCCAGCAGAGCGTCCGGGGGAGGGACTCGGTGAACTTGTCGATGTGCTCGAGCAGGAACGCCAGTGACTGTTCGTCGAAGCGGACCTTGGCATAGGTCAGGTCATCGTCGTTGAGGAGCACCAGGGAGGGCCGCTTCTGGCCGACGAACCCTGGTACGGCGGTTCGCTCGCCCGAGATGTCCAGCTCGATTCGCTCGGTGCGTACCAGGCGCTCTTCGATCAGCGTGTAGCCACCGACGGCCAGCCGGTGGGTGCGCAGTGTCGGGTGTTCCGGTACGGCGCTCTGCTCGATCTCGAACTTCGTGACGACGCCGTGTTTGTCGACCTCGATGATCGGGCGCAGCGTGTTGACCTGGGCGGTCTCCAGCCACTGCGCCGACCACCAGGACAGGTCCCGCCCACTCGACTTCTCCAGCGCCCCGAACAGGTCCGCCAACTCGGTGTTGCCGTACTGGTGCTCCTTGAAGTAGGCGCGGATCCCCGCGAAGAACTCCTCCTGGCCGACGTAGGCGACAAGCTGCTTGAGGACGGACGCACCTTTGGCGTAGGTAATCCCGTCGAAGTTGACCTCGACCGCCTGGATGTCGACCATGTCGGCGGCGACCGGGTGGGTCGAGGATTTGGTGTCCTGGTCGTAGGCCCATGTCTTCTCGACGTTGGCGAACGTCGTCCATGCGCTCTTGTACTTCGTGGCCGCGGCCTGGCAGTGGACGCTGGCGTACGTCGCGAAAGACTCGTTCAGCCACAGGTCATCCCACCAACGCATGGTGACCAGGTCACCAAACCACATATGCGCCATCTCGTGCAGGATCGTCTCCGCGCGCCGCTCGTAACGGTATTCGGTCACCTTGGACTGGAAGACATAGTCATCGCGGAATGTAACGGCGCCCGCGTTTTCCATCGCGCCGAAGTTGAACTCCGGGACAAATAGCTGGTCGTACTTCCCAAACGCATAAGGGAAGTCGAACAGTTCTTGGAAGAAGTCAAAGCCTTGTTTCGTGACCTCGAAGATCTCGTCGGCATCGAGATGCTGCGCAAGCGAGGCGCGGCAGTAGATGCCAAGATCGATTCCCTTGTGATCTTCGCGCACGACGTGCAGCGGACCGGCGATCAGCGCGGTGATGTACGGCGAGATCGGCTTAGTGGCGGCGAAGTCGATGACCCTCGCGCCGGCCGGGCCGTCCGACGTACGCGCCACGGCACCATTAGAGACGACTTTCCAGTGCGCCGGTGCTGTGACATGAAATGTGAACGCCGCCTTGAGGTCCGGCTGGTCGAAGCAGGCATACATCAGCTTGGCGAACGCGGTCTCGAACTGCGAGTAGACGTACGCCGCGTCGTCGGTCGGATCGACGAACCGGTGCAGTCCTTCGCCGGTATTCGTGTAGAGCATTTCGGCGTCGACGATGAGGTCGTTGTGTGCGGCGAGCCCATCGAGCACGAGACCGGTCTCCGGTGCGTAGCCATCGGTGCTGACCGGCTTGCCATTGAGGGTCACCGCGTGGAACGACTCCGCGACGATGTCAATAAAGGTCGACGCGCCGGGCTCGGCGTCGAAGGTGAGGACGGTTGTCGACCGAAAGGTCCGGTCCCCGGGATTGCCGGTGCCGTCGGTCAGGTCAATGGTGACGTCGTAGGTCGTGGTCTGAATCGTTGCGGCGCGCTTCTTGGCGTCGTCGCGGGTCAGATTGGGATGAGCCACAGTTGGTGTCCTTTATCTCGGGTCCCATGCGTGCGAAACGTACGCCGTCCTAATAATGCCCGGCGCCGGGTCTCAGCGTATCGGCCGCTCCCCGGCGGGCAAACCATTACTGCCCGCGACCAGTGGGTCGGACGGGTTAACTGCGCTGATGGGAATACCTGCGGTACGCCGGTCGTTGTTCACGTGGCCGATGCGACTGAATACATGCGCCGCGATCCTGGCAGCAAATCTCCCGATATGGACGGAACAGACTAGATGGCGACAGACCCCGTTACTACAGCAGACGACACGACCGGCAAGGACCGAGTGGACTTCTGGTTCGACCCGCTGTGTCCCTGGTGCTGGATTACCTCCCGCTGGATTCTCGAGGTTGAGAAGGTCCGGGACATCGAGGTCGACTTCCACGTGATGAGTCTTTCGGTGCTCAACGAGGGCCGAGACCTGTCCGAGAGCTATCAGGAGGCGATGGGGCGGGCATGGGGCCCAGTGCGGGTGCTGATCGCCGCGCAGCAGGAGTACGGCGACAAGGTGCTCGCACCGCTCTACACCGCGATGGGCACGCAGATCCACAACAACGGCAACAAGGACCTTGACGATGTCGTGACGCTCTCGCTTAAAGAGGCCGGCCTACCGGCAGAGCTCTCCGAGGCGGCCGCCTCGGCGGACTATGACGAGGCGCTGCGCAAGAGCCATCACGAAGGCATGGACAAGGTCGGCAAGGACGTTGGCACGCCAACGATCCACATTAACGGCGTGGCCTTCTTCGGCCCGGTGCTGTCGCGAATCCCGCGCGGCGAGGACGCCGGGCGCGTCTTCGACGGTGCGGTAGCACTCGCGTCGTACCCGTACTTCTTCGAGCTCAAGCGGACCCGCACCGAAGACCCGTCGTTCGACTAGGTCCTGGCGCTGGCCCGTTTGATATGACCTGCTAGTTGCGGGCCAGCGCTTCTTTGGACTTCTCGAGAAGGATCGGCACCATGTCGCCGATGCTCTCGTAGCCCGGGCCGACGGTCTGGCCTGCCTGGTAGCGGTAGTAGATGCCTTCGAGAATGCCGACCTGCTTGAAGAACGAGAATGCGAGATAGAAGTCGAAGTGTCGGGTCTTCTCGCCGGTGCGCTCTTCGTAGCGCGCCACGATCTCGTCGCTGGAGGGGTATCCGGCCGCGGTGCTCACGTTGGTGACGGCATCTGCGGCGGCACCGGTCATGGCCTTGGTGCGGTCGCCGTACGCGATCATCATCGCCAGGTCACAGGTCGGTGCCCCAAGCGCCGCCATCTCCCAGTCGAGTACGGCGGTGATTTGGTCGTGGTCGTCGACGAGCACGTTGTCCAGGCGATAGTCGCCGTGCACGATTCCGTGGCCGGTGTCTGTCGGGCAGGCGGCCAACAGGTTTTCGATGTGCTGCTCGAGCCCGGGTAGATCGCGGCTCTTGGAGGACTCGAGCTGCTTGGTCCAGCGTTTGATCTGCCGCAGCACAAATCCATCGGCCTTGCCGAACTGGTCCAGACCAATGGAAGCAGGGTCTGTGGTGTGGATGTCGGCCATCGTGTCGATGAGCCGCTCGACGATGGCCTTAGTGCGTTCGATACCACGCTTCTCCAGCTCATCGGCGTGTTTGATCGCGTCACCCTCGACTGCCTGCATGATGTAGAACGGAGCGCCTAGCACGTCGACGTCCTCACAGAGGAGCTCGCAGTGCGGCACCGGAACGTTGGTGCCGGCAAACGCGGTCAACACCTTGTATTCGCGGCTCATGTCGTGCGCCGTCGCGAGCACATGGCCCATCGGCGGCCGGCGCAGCACCATGGGTCCGCCGGAGGTCTGCATCATGTAGGTCAAGTTCGATTTGCCGCCGACGATGAGCTCTGCCGTGATCGGCGCCTGCGCTAGTGCGGGGGCGTGTTGTTTAAGGTAGGTCGTCAGTACGTCGAGATCGAGACCTGGAGTGTCAGTCATTGTGCGTGGGGCTCCTTAGGTGAGACTTCAGACAATCTAACGTAGCCAGCCGAGCGCTTGCTCGGTTGCTCGCCTAGGACGCCGCTATCGACTGGCCAGTAGGCTTGCCGTATGCGCGTTTACCTCGGCTGCGACCACGCCGGCTTCGAACTCAAGAACTACCTCCTCGAGCATATTCGTGGCAACGGCCACGAGGTGACCGATCTCGGTCCGCAGGAGTACGACGCGGAGGACGACTATCCGCCGTACTGCATCGCGGCCGCCGAAGCGGTGCGCGACGACCCCGGCAGCCTTGGTGTCGTGATCGGTGGTTCGGGCAACGGTGAGCAGATGGCCGCCAACAAGGTCACCGGGATCCGGGCCGCCCTGGTCTACAACCGCGAGACGGCGGCTCTTGCCCGTGAGCACAACAACGCCCAGGTCGCCGGCATCGGCGCCCGGATGCACACGTTGGATGAGGCCGCCGAGATCATCGATACGTTCCTGGTTACCGCGTGGAGTGGCGCAGACCGTCATCAGCGGCGCATCGACCTGCTCACCGGCTACGAGTCCGCGCGCGGCTAAACCCTAGCGAGCAGGCGGTTTCCAGTTGCGTCGAACGATCTCGACCTCGGCCTCCGCGGCAGCGAGCTCCTCGTCGGTGGGTCGGTTAATGTCGCGGGTACGCATTGTGGCGATCCGCGAGACCTGGGATGGGCCGCCGGCGATCAACGCCCGCACTCCGCGTTCGTTGTCCTTGTGCCCGTCGCCGAGGTCATACAAGTCGTGCGGTTCGGCGGGACTGTCGCGGACCGGCTGGCCGGGCTGCGAGGGTGCCGAGCGCGCGAGCATGTCCGGCGGGGTCGCCGGTCTCGTCGCGGAACCGCGACGGCGTACCCGGCGGGTGGAGCCCGGGCCCGGTTTCGCCTCGGAGTTCGGTTGGTCGCTCACAGTTCGAGGATAACGGCGAACGCCACAGATAACGAGGAAGGCCGCACCGATGCCAGAGGGTCACATCGCTGAACGGATTGCGCGGGAGCACAAGAAGTACTTTGGCCGGCAGCGGCTCCGAATCGACAGCCCGCAGGGAAAGTTCGAGCAAGGCGCCGGCCTGCTCGACGGAGCCCGCCTCGTCAACGTCATCGCGATCGGCAAGCACACACTGCACCGCTTCCGGCGTGACGATGACGCCCCGGCCGCGCGGGACATGTGGATGCACGTGCATCTTGGCCTCTACGGCAGGTGGAGCGGTGACGAGCTTCCGGCGCCCGCGCTCCGCGGCATGGTGCGGGTTCGGATTATTGGCGAGCAGCGCTGGGCCGAGCTGCGCGGCCCCACGACCTGCGAAGTAATCGACAGCGCGGGACTGAAAAAGCTCACCGAACGGCTGGGCGAAGATCCCCTACACACCAAGCTATCCGGGTCGGCGGCGTACGCGAAAATTGCCAAAAGCCGCCGACCCATCGGTGAGCTGTTGATGGATCAGGCCGTGGTTTCCGGGGTGGGAAACGTTTACCGCGCCGAGGTGCTCTTCCGGCATAGGATCGCGCCGCATCGCCCAGGCGACCGGATAAGCGCCGAGGAATGGACGGCGCTCTGGGTGGACCTAGAGACACTGATGCGCTCGGGCGTGCGGCACGGGCGCATCATCACGACGGAGGTCGCCGACCGCGACTCGCGCGGACGAATCGTGCGGCCGACCGACCAGTACTACGTCTACCGCCGCAATGGCCTGCCGTGCCGGGTCTGCGGTACGCCGGTGAGCGTGGAGCTCGCGGCCGGTCGGCGCCTGTATTTCTGCGCCGTCTGCCAACCCGCCTGATCATCCGTGAGTTTGTACCCGACCGTCCGTGAGTTTGTACCCGACCGTCCCGCTCGACTCCCCGCGATCCGTCACAAAATCCCCACCGGGACCTGCAGACGAACCCGCGAATACGGGCTCGTGACGACGCGGCTGAGGACAGACGGTTAGAAGTTGTCCACGCACCACGGAGCCCGCGGCCAGCCGAATGCCGGCGATACCGCGGAGACGGCGCCCATCTTGTGCTCGGTCATGCGGCCGGCTCTGTGCAGATCGCCGAGCGGTACGCCGCCCAGATAGATGGCGCCGATTTCGAGGATGCTCAACGACAGGTCTGGGTCGCGCCGCGCCTTGGTGACTCTCGCGCCTTCTGGCCCGCCCTTAAGGCGAAATCTCCCGTTATTGCTGGACACCCGTTCATCGGTGATCTCCAGTACGACGTCGACCTCGCTCGAGTATTTCCGCGCCTCGAGCGCCGCGGTGACGTCGACGATCCGGACGTAGATGCCGTCAGAGATTTCGGTGCGCAGTGCCCGCGGGTTACTCAGCAGGTGCCGCAGCGGCTCGTCGGGACGCGCATTGCGCATCTTGAACGAGCGGGTGAGATCGATCTGCATGAGATAGCGCCAGAGGCTCGCATAGGCCCGTGGTGTCATCGCCTCGACCTCGTGGACCTGCACTTCGCTCTCCGGTCCGGTCACGTCGTTCTTGCCTCTGACACGGAAGTAGGCAAACCCGTCCGGCGTACCAGCGTGGTCATAGTGCAGGATCCATTTGTACTGAGTCGCGCCCTTGCGCCAAGCCGGCGGGTCGAACAATGTCCAGGTCCACCACTTGTCGTCGCGGCTGAGGGCACCCGGTTCTTCAGCGAGCAGCCGGGCGCGGATGCCCTTCGCCGCAGCAGTGAACGCCTCTTGACCCACCTCGTCAACCGATCCATCGCCGAAGTCGACCTGCGGAAGAAACTGCATGGCGGGCGTGGCCGCGAGGAGTCTGGTGCGGGTAACGGCGGGCGCGTATCCAAATCTCCCATAGATCGGCGCCTCAGAGGCCCAGAGGATTGAGATCGGCTCGCCGCGGTCGGCGTACGCCGTATCGAGCTCGTGCTGCATCATCTGGGTGAGTAGGCCGCGACGACGGTACGGCGCGGCGACCGTGACGGCGGTGAACGCCGACACCGGCACGCTCCCACCGGGCACCGTCATTGTTCGTGCGAACGACCCTGCCGTAGCGATCCACCGATCCGCGACCTTGAAGCCAAAATGACGGCCCGCGTCCCACACCGAGCCGATGACCGCTTTTTCCTCTTTGCAAGGTTCTTCGTGAAACCCTTTGAACATCGCACCGCTGAAGGTCTGCTGATCCTGCGCCGTGCATTTGCTGAACCGGGGCGTGGCCAAGTGTGGCGGTAGATAGGTTGATGGCATGAGCACCATCGTGCTGTGCGCGGGCCGAATTGCCAAACTATTTGCCGAGGATCACGAGGTCAGCGGGCAGGCGAGGGATCCAGACCGGGTGGGTCAGCCAGGAGCCGCGTGCGGTGGGCAGTTATTGATCGCCAGCACACGGAATACCGTTGTGTACTCATGTGAAGTGCGCGTCATCCGTGGTGAATCCCGGGAACAACCCGCGCAAACCGGGACAATTGAAGTCATGACCTCCACCGCTCGGCACCACGTCGTGATAATCGGATCGGGCTTCGGCGGGCTGTTCTCGGCCCGCAAGCTCGCGAAGGCTGACGTCGATGTCACGCTCATCAGCCGCACTGGGCATCACTTGTTCCAGCCGCTGCTCTACCAAGTCACCACCGGCATCTTGTCGCAAGGCGAGATCGCGCCGGCAACGCGCGAGGTGCTGCGCAAGCAGCGCAACGTCCGAGTCCTGCTGGGCGACATACGCGATATCGATCTGACTGGTCGGACGGTGACCTCGTTCGAGCTCGGCCGGGCCACCATCACGCCGTACGACTCGCTGATCGTCGCGGCCGGTTCGGGGCAGTCCTACTTCGGAAACGACCATTTCGCCAACAACGCGCCCGGCATGAAGAGCATTGATGACGCGCTCGAAATCCGCGGCAAGATCTTCGGTGCCTTCGAGATGGCCGAACTGTCAACTGATCCGGCCGAGATCGACCGCTATCTGACGTTCGTGATCGTCGGCGCCGGACCCACCGGCGTCGAGATGGCAGGGCAGATTGCGGAGCTCGCGCATCGCACTCTGACAAAGGAATTCCGCAGTATCGACCCGACGCAGGCAAAGGTCATCCTGCTTGACGGGGCGCCCGGCGTACTCGGCGCCTTTGGTGATCACCTCGGTGACAAGGCGATGAAGCGGCTGGCCAAGATGGGCGTCATCGTTCAGCTCAACTCGAAGGTTGTGAACGTCGACGGATCCGGCCTCGAGGTGGAGCGTGCAGACGACAGCCGCTACCGGATCGAGTCGTCCTGCATGATCTGGGCGGCCGGCGTGCAGGCAAGCCCGCTGACTAAGACGCTCGCCGGTCAGTCCGGGGCGCAACTCGACCGCGCCGGCCGAATCGCGGTCAACGACGACCTGACCCTTCCCGGTCACCCTGAGGTATTTGTGGTGGGGGACATGATCTCACTCGATAACCTGCCCGGCGTCGCCCAAGTCGCCATCCAGGGCGGTCGGCATGCCGCGAAGACGATTATGGCGCGGCTTTCGACCGGAAGGTTCAGCGATGCCCCGCACCGGCCGTTCAAATACTTCGACAAGGGGAGCATGGCGACCATCTCCCGGTTCAGTGCCGTGGTGAGCGTCGGGAAGCTGCGGTTCTCTGGATTTATCGGCTGGCTGATGTGGCTCGTGTTGCACTTGGTCTACATCATCGGGTTTAAGAACCGGGTGACGACGCTCCTGCACTGGTTCGTCAGCTTCATCGGTCGTGGCCGTTCCGAGCGGACCGTGACCGAACAGCAGGTCGTCGCACGGCATGCCATCAAGGCGGTGGGCGCCGACTTCAACCCGTTCGACCATCGGCGGTTGGCCCCGAGTACGCCGGCGGACACCGTCCTGCCACCGAAGGTCGAGCAGCCGAGCGGTTCCCGCTAGCAGCAGATCAGGAGTTATCCACAAGCTGGCGGCCACCCCTCGCGGTTTAGTGCGGGCGACATCACGATAAAGATTCCAGATACGAAGGGATCTGTCGTGAAACGTACCCGCCGCAGCCGGCCCACGGCACCGTCACCGAACGCCGCCGCGTACGACTTGAGCGACCCGGCGGGGCGGCCGCCTGCACCGTCCCGTGTCCCACGCCTCGGCGCATGGCTGGGACTGTCCGGCGCCCTCATCACGATCGTGTCGATGCTCCTGCCGTGGACTTCCGGAGGAGGCGAGCTCGGCTGGGACAGGCCGATGATGCTCTTGCTTACGCCAGCATTCATCTCTCCGGCCACGATGCTGGCCGGGGCGATCGCTATCGGTGTCGTGTGCGGGCGAGTGACGCGAGAGGACCCGTCCAGCGCGGTGACCGCGAGTGCGGCGCACACGTTGGCAATCATGGGTGCGGCCGTACTTGCACTTCGCATCCTCGGTCAGCTCACCCACCTCTTCCGAAACGGGATCGAAGATGTGGGCGGCGGCGCATTCCTCTTCGTAATCGGCGCGGTGCTGGCTGTGGTCGGCGTCTTTGGCGTGATCTACAGGCGCTACTGAGTTGCGGAGACCGAAGTCGTGACCGGCGGCGGGAGCTCGCGGAATTCCGAACCCTTCGACTCGATCAGGGCAAGTCGCAAACTCGATGAGCGGCGGATATTAGGAGACCTGGAGCGGATGACGGGAATCGAACCCGCGTCATCAGTTTGGAAAACTGAGGCTCTACCATTGAGCTACATCCGCAGCGCCCTCTTGGCCGTCGCGCGGCCTCCGAGCATCCAAGACTCTACTGGTACAAATCCGCTCCCTGTAATCCGGGTTCCTGCCAGTGCGGGAGCAAAAAAGTGAGAGTACGGGTCCGCGCGCTGGCCGCGAGGAAGCCCGGCTAAACTAATGCGTCGGTCAACGGGGTGTAGCGCAGCTTGGTAGCGCATTCGGTTTGGGACCGAAGGGTCGCAGGTTCGAATCCTGTCACCCCGACCACACGCAAGAGAGCCTCGCCCGGTCCTGGGTGAGGCTCTCTTTGTCTCTGCTGGGGTGCGCCTGCGTTGACCAAGTCCGGCGGTCTCGCGGTGCCGAAATATCTGGCAGTTGACTCGGCTGGAGTGGGACGCTTGGTAGGTGACGCAGAGCGGTCAGCAGATTCAGGCGTGGATTCTGCATGTCGATCTCGACCAGTACGTCGCAGCCGTGGAAATCCGGCGTCACCCGGAACTGCGCGGCCTGCCGGTCGTCGTTGGTGGGTCGGGCGACCCGACTCAGGCCAGGCAGGTCGTCGCGACGGCGTCGTACGAGGCGCGGGAGTATGGCGTGCACTCCGGAATGCCGCTGCGCGCGGCATACCGCAAGTGTCCGGAAGCAGTGTTTATAGCCGCGGACCACAAGGCGTACGCCGATGCCTCCGAGGAAGTGATGGGGGTGCTCCGCGGCTTCGAGTTACCAGTCGAAGTCTGGGGTTGGGACGAGGCGTTCGTCGGCGCGAGGACAGATGATCCGGTTCGACTGGCTAATGACATCCGAACGCGGGTCCTGCGCCGTACCGAGCTGTCGTGCGCCGTCGGGATCGGAGACACCAAGGAGCGCGCGAAAATGGCTACCGGCTTCGCGAAGCCGGGTGGCATCTACCAGCTCACGGCGGCCAACTGGATGCCGGTGATGGGTGAGCGTCAGACGGAGGCGTTATGGGGGATCGGTTCTAGGACGGCCGCCAAGCTCGCCGCACATGACTTGCGCACTGTCGCCGAGCTCGCCAGCGCAGATCCACGTGCGTTGGCCCAATGGTTCGGGCCCACGATCGGGCCAAACCTCAAGCAGCTCGCTAAGGGCGGCTTCGACACACGAATCGAAACGGAACCGTGGGTCCCGAAGTCGCGCAGTAAACAAGTCACTTTTCCCGATGACCTGACCGACCGGGACGGCATCACCGCGCGCGTCGCCGAGATCGCCGGCGATGTGGCAGCCGAGGTCTTCGATGCCGGGCGGGTGGCCACCCACGTCGGGGTGACGGTGCGCACAGCCTCGTTCTTCACCCGCACGAAGACCGCGAAGTTCTCGGCGCCAACCACCGACCTCGAAGAGGTACGACGCGGCGCGCTGCGCGTGCTCGAGCGTTTCGACCTCGACCGACCCGTGCGGCTGATCGGCGTACGTGTCGTGTTGGCCGACAAGACCTCGCACGTCGGGCGAAACCAAAATGGCCAAGTGAGAAATTAAGAGCTAAGCGGCGGTGTTGGTGGAAATGAAGCTGAGCATCCGCGTCCACGTGTCCTGACAGATGTCGTCCCACTCAGCCGATGAGCGGTCGAAGTAGCTGTGCGGGGCGCCGTCGTAGATCTTGATCTCGTGCGGCACCTTGGACTCGGTCAGTACGTCGTCAAACTCGCCGACGAGGTCCACCGGGATGCCCGCGTCCGCGCCGCCGAAGAAGCCCTGCAGCGGGCAGTCCATCTGGTCGGTGATCTCGATGGCGCTCGGGCTGTCCTGTGTGTTGGCGTACGGACGGCCATAGAGTCCCACGACACCCGCGAACCCCATCCCGGCGGCCGCCAGAGCGAACGCGTGCCCGCCGCCGAAGCAGAATCCGACTGGGAAGACCGACGTGACGTGTGGCAGTTCGGACATGTGAGCCTTGGCCGCGGCGATGTCGGCACGCACCGTGGGCGTGGTGGTCTGGCGCACATGCGGCCACGGGTCAAATTCGCCGGCGCGGTTGTCGTCAGGTGCGGTACGGGCGAAGTAGTCGATTGCGATCGCGTCGATTCCGGCGGCCGCGAAGTACGACGCGAGATTCTTGTAGAAGCCGAAAAGTCCCCGTACGTCAGGGAGAATGACCACGGCCGCACCAGTCGGGTTCGCGGCCTTCGCCTGATACGCGAGGTACGACGTGCCGTCGGTAGAGGTCAGCCTAAGGTCCTCGCCGGGGATCGGCTGGGCACCGCTGGGGAGGGGTGGTGGGGTGGCATCGGGCGCAAAACACATAATCTGTGACGACCTCTCTTGTTCAACGTCGGGTGTTAACACATAGACTCGGCGGTCGAGCACTGCTGAAAGTGCGCATGTTTGCCGTGCGCGCCGCGGCTCGCTCGTCCGATTGTCATTGGCATCATCTCAACACGAACCAGCATGTCTAACCAATCAGTACACGACCGCTGCGCACAACCCCTAGGAGACACCCTGTGAAAAGCACCGTCGACCACCTGAGCTCCACTCGGGTAAAGCTGGCCGTCGAAGTCACCTTCGATGAGATCAAGGACAGCTTCGACGCGGCGTACAAGAAACTGGGTTCGCAAGTCCGCGTGCCAGGTTTTCGCCCGGGCAAGGTCCCGGCGCGAGTCCTCGAGCAGCGCCTCGGGCGCGGCGCCGTACTCGATGAGGTCATCAACTCCGCGCTGCCTGACAAGTACACCGAGGCGATGCAGGAAGCCGAGCTGCACCCGCTCGGCCAGCCCGAGGTCGCCATCGACGAGGTCGGGCAGGACGAGTTCAAGTTCACCGCCGAGGTCGACATCCGTCCCGCGATCGAGATCCCGGACTACTCCGCGGTCGAGGTCACGGTCGATGATGTGCTGGTCGAGGACTCCGAGATCGACGAGCAGGTCGAGTCGCTGCGTGACCGGTTTAGCACGCTGACCGGCGTTACCCGCGCGGCCCAGGACGGCGACTTCGTCTCGATCGACCTGGTCGCCATGCTCGACGGCGAAGAGGTCGAAGGCGGATCGGCGAGCGGCTTGTCCTACGAGATCGGCAGCGGCCAGCTTGTCGAGGGCATCGATGAGGCCCTGATCGGACTGTCGGTCGAGGAAAGCAAGACCTTCACCACGTCCCTAGTCGCAGGCGACAAGGCCGGCGAAGAGTCCGAAGTCACCGTTACCGTCAAGTCGATCAAGGAGAAAGAGCTCCCCGAGGTCGATGACGACTTCGCTCAGCTTGCCAGCGAGTTCGACACCCTGGAGGAGCTGAAGGCCGATCTGCGCACCCGGCTCGAGCGGGTCAAGGACTTCCAGCGGATCGGCGCGGCGCGCGACAAGGTCGTCGAGGCGCTGCTGGAGAAGGTCGAGTTCGAGCTTCCCGAGGCGGCGCTCAAGGCCGAGGTCGAGGCCCGCGCGCACGACGCGGTGCACTCGTTCGATCACGACGAAGAAGCGCTCAACAAATGGATCGACGAACAGGGCAAGACCCGTGAGGAGTTCGACGCGGAGACCAAGGAGAACGCCGAGAAGTCGCTGCGCGCGCAACTGCTGCTCGACACCATCGCAGACAAGGAGGAGGTCGGCGTCGAAGAGAACGAGTTGACGCAGTACCTCATCCAGCAGGCGCAGCGCTACCAGATGGCTCCGCAGGAGTTCGCCGACGAGATCGCCAAGGCCAACCAGGTCGGCGCGCTGGTGTCGGACGTGCGCCGCAACAAGGCGCTCGCGATGATCCTCGAAGGTGCCACGGTGAAGGAAGAGTCTGGCAAGGTGCTCGACCTCGACGCGATCCAGGCCGAGGCGACCAAGTCGCTCGGCCAGACGCTTAACGTGGGCGACGACGCGGCCGAGGTCGCCGACGTTACCGACTCGGACAGCATTGATGCCGATTCCGATGCCGTCGACGACGTTTCGCAAAGTGCCGACGCCTCGGCCATCAGCGCCGACATACCGGTCACCGCCGAGGACAAGTAGCCCACTAGTCCGACAGAGGGTCCCGAGAATGCTCGTGCGCTGATAGCGAACGACGGCGATCTCGGGACTCTTTGCGTAGTAAAGCGCGTTAATGTCCTACCAGATCAAATAAATCAGCTTGAATCTCAGCACGTGACTCATACCCGCGGAAGGCAGGAATACGTGAGTTCTCCAATTACCAACGAACCGCTGCGGTCGGTGCCATCAATGGCCTCCGCCGCAAACGGAATGAACCTCTCCGACTCGGTCTACGAGCGCTTGATGCGCGAACGCATCATGTTCCTCGGCTCGGCCGTCGTCGACGAGGTCGCCAACCAGCTCGCCGCACAGATGCTGCTGCTGGCCGCTGAGGAGCCGGACAAGGACATCCATCTCTACATCAACTCACCCGGTGGCTCGGTGACCGCTGGGATGGCGCTCTACGACACGATGCAGTTCATCGAGTGTGACGTCGCGACCTACTCCATGGGTCTGTCGGCATCGATGGGGCAGTTCTTGCTGTCGGCCGGCACTAAGGGCAAGCGGTACGCCCTGCCGCATGCGCGGATCATGATGCACCAGCCGTCCGCGGGCGTGCAGGGCACGGCCTCGGATATCAGGATCCAGGCGGACCTGTTCAAGCGCACCAAGCAGGAGATGGCCGAGCTGATCGCCGAGCAGACAGGGCAATCGGTCGACAAGATCACCGAGGACGCCGAGCGTGACCGCTGGTTCACCGCGCAGGAAGCCAAAGACTACGGCTTCGTTGACCACATCGTGTCCCGCGCCGAACAACTGCCATCCGGCGGACGTCGCTAGAGAAAGACGACAACATGACTCAGTTCAATATGAATAGCAAGTTGGGCCACTCGATGCCCGAGAGCCGTTACATCCTGCCGTCGTTCGTGGAGCGCACGTCGTACGGCGTCAAGGAGTCCAATCCCTACAACAAGCTGTTCGAGGAGCGCATTATTTTCCTCGGCGTGCAGGTGGACGATGCGTCGGCTAACGACGTGATGGCCCAGCTGCTGACGTTGGAGTCGGACGACCCGGACCGCGACATCACGATTTACATCAACTCCCCGGGCGGCTCGTTTACCGCGCTGACGGCGATCTACGACACGATGCAGTTCGTGCACTGTGACATCCAGACGTTCGTGCTCGGTCAGGCGGCATCGGCGGCGGCGGTCCTCGCCGCGGCAGGTACGCCGGGCAAGCGCGGCGCGACCCCGAACTCGCGGATCCTGATCCATCAGCCGTCCGGCGGCGGCGAAGGCTACGTCTCGGACCTGGAAATCCAGGCCAACGAGATCGGCCGGATGCGCGTGATGCTCGAGGAGATGCTCGCCCGACACACGGGACAGGACATCGAGACGATCCGTAACGACATCGAGCGGGACAAGATCTTCTCTGCCGAAGAGGCGAAGGCATACGGCCTGATCGACACGGTCGTCCCTTACCGCAAGCTCTCCGGGCTGGTCGGTAAGAGCTAGTCGAACCCGCCGAAGGAGCACGACGGGTGCCGCTACCCGTCGTGCTCTCGGCGTTTAAGATCGGTAATCGGGGTGAATTCGCCGCGGCCCGGCAAATCAGCGCGACGTTGTCCGGGGGAACGGGTAACGTCGTATGGGATAGTTTTGAAGACGTGAGGACGGCAAGTGGCTCGTATGGGTGACGGCGCAGACCTGTTGAAATGTTCCTTCTGTGGCAAGTCCCAGAAGCAGGTAAAGAAGCTCATCGCAGGACCGGGTGTCTACATCTGTGATGAGTGTATTGACCTGTGCAACGAGATCATCGAGGAAGAGCTCGCCGAGACCGGTGATGTGAAGCTCGAGGAGCTTCCCAAGCCCACCGAGATCGTCGACTTCCTCAATCAGTACGTCGTCGGTCAGGACAAGGCCAAGCGCACTCTCGCGGTCGCGGTGTACAACCACTACAAGCGGATACAGGCCAAGGGTCCGGACAAGTCCAAGGACGACCTGGTCGAGCTCGCCAAATCCAACATCCTGATGATCGGCCCGACCGGCTGCGGCAAGACGCACCTCGCGCAGACGCTGGCCCGGATGCTCAACGTGCCATTCGCGATCGCAGACGCCACGGCGCTCACCGAGGCCGGATACGTCGGCGAGGACGTCGAAAACATCCTTCTCAAGCTCATCCAGGCCGCGGACTATGACACGAAACGCGCCGAGACCGGCATCGTCTACATCGACGAGATTGACAAGGTCGCGCGCAAGAGTGAAAACCCGTCGATCACTCGTGACGTCTCCGGTGAGGGTGTCCAGCAGGCGCTGCTAAAGATCCTCGAGGGCACGACGGCCGCTGTCCCGCCGCAGGGCGGCCGCAAACATCCGCACCAAGAGTTCATCCAGATCGACACGACCAACGTGCTGTTCATCGTCGGCGGCGCGTTCGCCGGCCTCGAGCAGATCATCGAGGCGCGGATCGGCAAGAAGGGCCTCGGCTTCGGAGCGGAGATCCGGTCCAAGGCCGACGTCGACACGATCGACGTGTTCGGTCAGGTCATGCCGGAGGACCTGGTCAAGTTCGGCATGATCCCGGAGTTCATCGGTCGCATCCCGGTCGCCGCGAGTGTGACCGCGCTGGATCGCGATGCACTGATCAATATCCTTACCGAACCCAAGAACGCGCTGGTCAAGCAGTATCAGCGCCTGTTCGACCTCGACGGTGTCGAGCTCGAATTCGAGCCGGACGCGCTGGAGTCGATCGCCGACCAGGCGATCAAGCGGGGTACCGGCGCTCGTGGCCTTCGGGCGATCCTCGAAGAGGTGCTGATGGGCGTCATGTACGACGTACCCAGTGCCGATGACATCGAGAAGGTCGTCATCACCCGGGAGGTCGTCGACGACAACGTCTACCCGACGATCGTGCAGTCCAAGCCGGCCAAGACCGAGCGTCGCGACAAGTCCGCCTGAGCCGACTGGGAAAAACCGACCGCTAGCCCTACCGGAACTGGGGCGCCGTCGGCTAACGACCGATCCGTGCCACCGTACTTGTGCCGTAGGCGTCGTGCGTGAGCTGCTTGATCCCGCTCGGGAACGAGCTCGAGGAGATCAGGTCGGGCTTGGTGAGCTTCAGCTGGGCCTTAACGTCGCCGCCGAATGCGGCCTGCGCTTCCTGCGGAAATGCGTTTGCCACGGCGAGGATCATCCCCGGCAGGCCCAGCGCCCCGCCGTACAGACACAACGCGGTCGCGCCGGAGTAGATCTGCCCGTCGAAGTCCTCGACCTCTTGCAGGAGCCGGCGCGCGTCACCGCTGGAGTCCTTCAGCCCGGCAATCGGTAGGTCTGTCAGTAGCGGTACGTCGATGCCCGGCGCGCTCTGGGCCGGGAAGTGGTAGGCAAGCATCGGCGTCTGCCCGACCACCTCAGCGACGGTCTGGTAGTACGCGCTCGGGTCCGCGACGCGCGGCGGGGACAGCACGAGTACGGCGTCCGCGCCGGCATCGATCGACGCCCTTGTCTGGGCGGCGGCCTGGGCACCACTCGGTGCGCCGGTACCGGCGATGATCGGCACATCGAGCGCGTCCTTCATAGCGCGGACCAGATCGGCCCGCTCTTCGGAGGTGAGCGCGGCGGCCTCGCCCGTCGTGCCGCCGACCAGGATCGAGGCGATTCCTTCGCCGACGAGCGTGGCGGCAAGCGTGGTCGTCGCCTCGATGTCGACGTTGCCCTCACGATCGAAGAGCGTGACAAGGGCGACGCCGATCCCGTGGAATATGTCGGTCATGCCTCCCACGCTACCTGAGGGAGATCTGAGTGCCACTCGCTGTTTCTGGCCTCGTCGCTCTACCATCGGCCTGTGCTTGCACTCATCGCCAGTGCTTTGGCACTCGCGCTCGTAGGTTTCGACCCGACGGGTGGACTTGTGGCGGCCGGAGCGCTCGCGCTGGGGGCTCGATCGCGCGATGTTGCCGTGTTCGGAATCGCAGTTATCGCCGGCAGCATGACCTACGGCATCGTTCTCGCGCTCACGGTTGGTCGGCGGCTGTCCGGGTTCAACTGGACGGTCGCGCTCACCGAGACGTGGTGGCGGGCTGCCGCGGAGACGGTTTTGGGAATTATCGCGCTCGGGTTGATGTGGTGGTTGCATCGTCGTAGCAGACGCGCGCCTGGCACCGGTTTCGTGCCGAAGGTCGGCCGCGCGGGACTGCTGACCGCCGGCGCCATCTACGCCAGCATGTCGTTGCTCGACCCAACCTTGGCGGCGCTAGTGGTGATAGCGGGGCGTGGTCACTCAGCCGGCGCGATCGTCCTCGCCATGGTGTTGTGGTCGGCGGTGAGCCAGGTGCCGCTGATCTTGGTCCTGAGCGCAATGGCATTCGGGCTGCACCATAAGAGCGTCGCATGGCTGCAGGCGCGCTGGACGGTGCTCGCCCCGAGGCTGCGCATGCTCATGATCGGAGCTCTCGGCGCTGCCGGCGTGCTCCTCATCTGCGACACCCTCTTTTGGGTAGTCGAACGGTCCTTCCTCATACCCGGCCCGACCGGCTAGCGTGGGCGCTATGGCGCATCCAACCAGGTACGACGACGCGGACCCGCTCCTTGCCCGGTTGCGTGAGGTGTGTCTCGCGCTGCCCGAGGCCCAGGAGAAGGTGGCACACGGTCGGCCCAACTTCTACACCAAGAAGGTGTTCGCGAGCTTTGGCGGCAGCCTCAAGGGCGATCACTCGGCCGACACTTACGGGCAGTCCGTGTTGTTTTTGCCCGACCAGATCGAACGCGCAGCGCTGCTGGCAGATAGTCGATACTTCATCCCGGCGTACGTCGGCGCATACGGCTGGATCGGGCTGAATTTCCGTGACGCCGAGCCGGACTGGACGGAGGTCGCGGAGCTTGTCGAGTCGTCGTACCGCAACACTGCGGTCAAGCGGCTGGTCGCCGTACTCGACGCCTAGAATGGCAGGATGACCGCAACGACTCCGCCTTCCGCGCTGCCCGAAAAACCTACCCTCGACGGCGTCGAGGCGAAGCTTGCGCGCCGCTGGGCCGATGAGCAGACCTACGCATTTGACCGCAGCCAGCCGCGCGGCAACGTGTTCTCGATCGACACCCCGCCCCCGACGGCATCGGGTTCGCTGCACGTCGGGCACGTCTTTTCTTATACACACACAGACACCGTCGCCCGCTATCAGCGGATGCGCGGCAAGTCGGTGTTCTATCCGATCGGGTGGGACGATAACGGTCTGCCCACCGAACGCCGGGTGCAAAACTTCTACGGGGTGCGCTGCGATCCGACCGTTCCGTACGACGCCGACTTCACCCCGCCGGAGAAGCCCGGCAAGCAAGAGATCCCGATCTCGCGCCGTAACTTCATCGACCTGTGTCACGAGCTTACGGTGATCGACGAGAGGTCGTTCGAGGAACTCTTCCGCACGCTCGGGCTGTCCTTCGACTGGAACCACCAGTACCGCACGATCGACGACACGTCGCGGGCCATCTCGCAGAAGGCGTTCCTGCGCAACGTCAAGCGCGGCCAGGCCTACAACCAGCAGGCTCCGACGCTGTGGGACATCACGTTCCGTACGGCCGTCGCGCAGGCCGAGCTGGAGGAGCGCGAGCGGCCCGGCGCCTACCACCGGATCTCCTTCCACCGGCATGACGGCGAGAAGATCTACATCGAGACCACCCGCCCCGAGCTGTTGCCGGCCTGCGTCGCGCTGGTCGCGCATCCGGACGATGAGCGTTACCAGCCGCTGTTCGGTACGACGGTGACCAGCCCGGTGTTCGGAGTCGAGGTGCCGGTCGTGGCACACTCGCTCGCCGACCCCGAAAAGGGCTCGGGTATCGCGATGATCTGCACCTTCGGTGACACCACGGACGTCACGTGGTGGCGCGAGCTGCAGCTGCCCAACCGCACGATCATCGGCCGCGACGGCCGGGTGGTAGAGGAAGCGCCGGATGCAATCACTTCGCCTGAGGCGCAGGCGAAGTATGCCGAGCTGGCCGGCAAGACCGTGCACTCGGCGAAGGAAGCCGTAGCACAGATGCTCCGCGACAGCGGCGATCTCGACGGGGAGCCGCGGGCGATCACGCATGCGGTCAAATTCTATGAGCGAGGCGACCGACCGCTAGAGATCGTCTCGACCCGCCAGTGGTACATCCGCAACGGTGGCCGCGATGGGGACGTTCGTGATCGGATGCTCGCACGAGGCAACGAGCTGCACTGGGTGCCAAACCACATGCGCCATCGTTACACCAACTGGGTCGAGGGCCTGAGCGGTGACTGGCTCGTCAGCCGTCAGCGTTACTTCGGCATCGCCGTACCCCTGTGGTACCGGCTCGACCACAACGGCGAACCGGACTACGACGCGCCGATTATGCCGGACGAGGCGTCCCTGCCGATTGACCCGGCCAGCGACGTACCGGACGGTTTCACCGATGCGCAGCGCAACCAGCCGGGCGGCTTCACCGGCGACCCCGACGTGATGGACACCTGGGCCACCTCCTCACTCACGCCTTACATCGCGGGGCAGTGGGAGGCCGACGGCGACCTGTTCGATCGGATCTACCCGATGGACCTGCGCCCGCAAGGCCACGACATCATCCGCACCTGGCTCTTTTCCAGCGTCGTCCGCGCGGACCTCGAAAGCGGCACCGTGCCGTGGGCGAATGTCGCGCTGTCCGGTTGGATTCTCGACCCGGATCGCAAGAAGATGTCCAAGTCCAAGGGCAACACCGTCACCCCGATCGGGCTGCTGGAGCAATATGGTTCGGACTCGGTGCGCTACTGGGCGGCTTCCGGTCGCCCCGGCACCGATACCGCATTCGACGAGTCGCAGATGAAGGTCGGTCGGCGGCTTGCGACGAAGTTGCTCAACGCCAGCAAGTTTGCGCTCGGCACCGGCGCGAGCGCTGCGGACGCGGCGTCCCCGGTGACGCACCCGCTGGACAAGGCGATGCTGGCCGCGCTCGCCGATGTGGTCGATGCGGCTACGGTCGGCTTCGACGAGTTCAACTACACGGTCGCGCTCGAACGCACCGAGTCGTTCTTCTGGTCCTTCTGCGACAACTACGTCGAGCTGGTCAAGTCGCGGGCGTACGGCGACGACGACGGCGCGCAGTCGGCTAAGAGTGCGCTCGCGCAGGCGCTGTCGGTGATCCTGCGGCTGTTCGCGCCGGTCATCCCGTTCGTCACAGAGGAGGTCTGGTCGTGGTGGCAGGAAGGCTCGGTGCACCGCCAGATGTGGCCGGTCTCCAGCGAGATCCGGCACAGTGACGCCGATCTTCGAGTGCTTTCCCATGCCACAGAGGCAATCCACGCGATCCGCAAGGCCAAGTCTGAGGCCAAGGTCAAGGGATCGGCCGAGATCGCCGCGATCACGGTGACCGCCGGAGAGGAAGACACCAAGGTGCTATCTCAGGCCTCCGAGGACCTGGCCGCCGCCGGCCGAGCCGCGAAGCTCATCTTCGCCAGCGCGGGCAGTTCGGCTGCCGGCGACGGCGCTCCGGCGTATGCGATCGAGCTCGCGTGAGTGCCAACCCGCTGACGGCGGCCGAGGTCGAAGCGCAGCTTCTGGCACGGTGGCCAGAGACCCGGATCGAGCCTTCCCTGGTGCGGATGGAGGCGCTGATGGAGCTGATGGGATCGCCGCAGAAGACGTTTCCGGTCGTGCACATCACCGGCACCAATGGGAAGTCGTCGACCGCGCGGATGATCGACGACCTTTTCCGGTCGTTCGGGCTACGCACGGGTCGGTTCACCAGCCCACACCTGAGCACGGTGCGCGAACGGATCTGCTTCGACGGTGAACCCATCGATGAGGGTCGCTTCGTAGACGTTTACGCAGAGGTCGCGCCGTACCTCGACCTCGTTGATGCCGGCCACGGCGTACCCGACGAGGCGCAACAAGTGCCGGTGTCCTTCTTCGAGGCGATCACCACCATGGCGTACGCCGCATTCTCCGATGCGCCGGTCGATATCGCCATCGTCGAGGTCGGGCTCGGCGGTCGGTGGGATGCGACCAATGTCGCAGACGGCAAGATCGCCGTGGTGACGCCGATCGGGCTGGACCATATGCATCTGCTGGGGGACACACTCACCCAGATCGCCACCGAGAAGGCCGGCATCATCAAACCCGGTTCGAGCGTAATCCTGGCGGCACAGGAGACCGACGTTGCGACCGTGCTGCTGACCCGTGCGACGGAGGTCGGCGCTATCGTCGCCCGCGAGGGTGTCGAGTTCGGCGTCGCCGACCGGCAGATCGCCGTCGGCGGCCAAATGCTGTCGATCCAAGGCATTGGCGGCCGCTACGACAACCTGCTGTTCAACCTCTTTGGTGCACACCAGGCCCAAAACGCCTCAGTTGCGCTCGCCGCGGTCGAGGCATTCTTCGGGTCCGGCGCCGAAGGACCGCTGAATGGTGAGCTTGTGCAGGAGGCCTTCGCCGCGATGTCCGCCCCGGGACGACTCGAGATCGTTCGCACCTCGCCGACGATCCTGGTCGACGCCGCGCATAACCCGCACGGAATGTCGGCAAGCGTGGCGGCAATCCAGGAAGCTTTCGACTTCTCCCGGTTGGTAGGAGTTTTCGCGGCGTCCAGCGATAAAGACATTGCCGGGATGCTCGACCTGCTCGAACCGATTCTCGATGAGATCGTGGTGACCCGTAACAACAACTCGCGGTCCTCGGACATCGACAAGCTCGCTCGCATCGCGGTGGAGTACTTCGGCTCGGACCGAGTCACCGTCGAGATGCGTCTGCCCGAGGCGATTGAGAGCGCGGTGCGCCTCACCGAGGAAGCTGAACACCTCAGCGGGACCGGCGTACTCATCACCGGCTCGGTATTCACCGCGGGCGACGCCCGAATCCTGCTCAAGTCCGATCGAAAGAAGCCGTGGGAAGAACCGATATGACCGATCCGGCCCCGCCTACGCCCCAGCATCATGGCCTGCCGCCCGTCGACAAGGTCAAGCTCGAAAAGCAGATCCGAGGCATCTACTCGGCGCTGCTGATCCTCGAGGCCATCGTCGTGCTGTTCGTGCCCGCCACTATCCGGCAGATGGGCCCTGGGCTCACCTGGCCGCGGCTGACCGCGATCGGTGTCATCGTCATCGCGCTGATCGCGCTGTGCGCATTCATCAAGAAGCGTTGGGCGTACGCCGCCGGTTGGGTGCTGCAGATTAGCGTGATCGCGTTGGGATTCTGGGTGTGGGCGATGTTCATACTTGGCGCGATCTTTGCCGGGATGTGGTTCTTCGCCGGCAAGTTCTATCGCGAGCTCAAGGCGCGACCAGACTACGCGCCGCCACCTGCACAGTAGGAAAGCTAGCCGCGCGCCTCAACAAGGAAGCGTCGGGGAGTCCTGACCTACAGATGCTGGGCGAACCAGTCACGGGCGGCGACGGCGGCGGTGTCGCGCTGCCGGCCGTAGACGTCACAGTGCCCTCCGGGCAGCAGCAGGAGTCTCTTGGGTTCGCGCGCCTGGCCATACGCCTTGAGAATCTCGTCGGTGGGCGTCACGGTATCTTGGGTCACGCACACCACGAGCAGCGGAACCGGAGCGATGCGGGTGACATAGCTACCTGGCTCGTAGGTTGCGTAAAGCTCGTGCGAGCGAAGGGTCAGTTCGTTGCGCAGGTTCCGTAGGTCTGCTGCGGGAGTGGCGCGCAGCCACAGCCGCAGGTCGTTGCCCAGCGCTGTAGCGGTGAGTTCATCGTCGTCGTGTGCGAGATCGTCATCAGTGACGTCCGGCGTATTGGGGACCATCTCCGGAGGCTGACCGGCCAGTCGAGCCGCTCGGTCCTTCACGAACCGTTCGCGGATCCTGCTGAGTTCGTCAGCGGTAGCCCGTCGCGAAGTATTGGTCGAGCCGCTCACGGTCGGTACTTGGGAGACGACGGCCTTGACTCGGGCGTCGGTGGCCGCCAGGACAAGCACGTGTCCGCCGCTGTAACTGGTACCCCAGATCCCGAGACGGTCCGGGTCAACGCCGGTCAGGGACTGCGCCACGCTGAACGCGTCGCGGGCATCTGCGAGCTGGGCGTAGGGGTCGATCTCTTGTCGCGGGGTTCCCTCGCTGGCGCCGAGATTGCGATGGTCGTAGACCATCACTCCGAAGCCCGCGTCCGCAAATGTCGTCGCGACCTCGGCCAGCGCCATCTCCTTAACCACGCCGAACCCATGGCTCATCACGATGATCGGCCACGGCGGCTCGCTTACCGGAGTGAAATACCAGCCACGAAGTACCGTGCCGTCAGAGACAGTGAACTCTAGATCTTCTCGTTTACTCATGTCGGGCAGTCCTTTGCCGTCAGATTCTTGTGCGCCTACTGTCTTACTCTCCACGACGACTCGGTGCGTCGGCAACACGGCGCAGTCCGCATTATCCAAGGTTGAACCGTCTATCGGCACCGGATGATTAGTTCTACATGTTGTAGTGAAAGCGCCCACTTTTGCTGGTCGCGGACAAACAGGCAATTTACGGTAGACATCGTGCCCCCCACGAAGTACACCGGCCTAAAGCCGAATCGCCACGCAGTGCGGATCTGTCGTCGCTGATCCCCTTGAGATCCCCATTGCGTAGTCGGCCGGGCGCGAAGCGAGTACCCGTTGCGCTGACTTAGTGATGCACCGGCGCATAACCCCCAATCGCGTCGTCCCTTCCAAGAAACCACCCCCCAGTTCCTTCCGGAGGAATTCATGCTGTCAGAAAAGTCGACCGAGACCGTCAAGGCAACACTGCCGGTAATCGGTGCCGCGATCGGTCAGATCACTCCGATCTTCTACAAGCGCATGTTCGCAGCGCACCCCGACCTTGAACGCGACTTGTTCAACCGTGGCAACCAGGCCCAAGGTGACCAGCAGCGTGCGCTGGCCGGCGCGATCGCGGCGTACGCGACGTTGCTCGTCGACGACGACGCGCCACAGCCGCGAGACCTGCTCGCGCGGATCGCCCACAAGCACGCATCGCTCGGTATCCGCGAAGACCAGTACCCGATCGTGCACAAGCATCTGTTCGAGGCGATCGTAGAAGTGCTCGGTGATGCGGTGACTCCGGACGTCGCTGCCGCGTGGGATGAGGTCTACTGGCAGATGGCCGCAGATCTCATAGCGATCGAGAAAGACCTGTACACCACCGCCGGGATCACGCCCTCGACTGTGTGGCAGAAATTGGTGGTCCGCCGGCGCGTGCAGGAGTCGCCGGACACCGTGTCATTCGTGCTAGCCGCACCGGATGGGGGACTGCTCCCCGATGCCAGCCCGGGGCAGTACGTGTCGGTAGCGGTTCGGCTCCCAGACGGGGCCCGGCAAATCCGTCAGTACAGCCTCACGCGGGCGCCGGAACGAACCGAATGGGGCATCACCGTGAAGGCGATCCCCGCATCGACGGCCGATGATGGCGCGGTGATCCCCGCTGGCGAAGTGTCGAACTTCCTGCACCACAACGTTTTTGAGGGCGATGAGCTGTCAGTCTCGCCGGCGTTCGGCGACCTTGTGCTCGATGACAGCATGACGCCGCTCCTGTTCGTCTCGGCAGGCATTGGATGCACACCGATCATCGGGATGCTGCACTATCTCAACCGGACCCGCTCGCCTCGTCGCGTCACGGTGTTGCACGCCGACAGGTCGCCGGCCCGGCACGCGCACCGTCAGGAGCTCAAAGAGCTGGTCGAGCAGCTGCCCACGGCCCAGCTGCACCGCTGGTATGAGGATCTTGGCGTGCGGCCTCCGCGTGACACCTTTCACCCGGGTCTGGTGGACTTCCACGGCATCGACGTCGATCCGGATTCGGAGGTCTACCTGTGCGGGCCGGTGCCGTTTATGGAATCGGTGCGCACCAACCTAATTGAGCGCAACCTGCCGGAGTCCCGCATCCACTACGAGGTCTTCGGGCCGGACAACTGGCTCGCGTCTGCTTAGTGGACCGGCCGCGCCCGCGCGGCATCGGCAAAGTACGTCCTCCGTCCGCGCCGTCACGCGCTCGCACGCGCGCGTGACGGCGCGGGCGCTCTCGGTAGCATGGCCATGGTGTCAGAGGAGGACCTCGGTTTTGTTTGGATTACCCGAAAACTTGTCCACGCGGATGCGACTTCCCGTCATCGCCGCGCCCATGCTGCGGGTCAGCGGCGTTGACTTGGTGACGGCGGCCTGCGACGCCGGTGTGGTCGGCGCGTTTCCCACCGCCAACGCGCGCACGATCGAGGATCTCGACCACTGGCTGAGCCGATTTGACGAGGTGACGGCGGACCGCTCGGCGGCGCCGTACTGTCCCAACCTGATCATTCGGCAGCCCCGACTTGAGGACGATCTCGCCTGTCTGCTGCGGCACGACGTTGAGGTCGTGATCACCAGTGTCGGCTCGCCCGCCGGCGTACTCCCCGCGTTGCACGAGCGCGGCATTTTCGTCCTGGCCGATGTCGCGACGCTCCACCATGCGCGCAAGGCCATCGATGCAGGCGTCGACGGGTTGGTGTTGTTGACCGCCGGTGCCGGCGGACAGACCGGTTGGATGAACCCATTTGCATTCGTGCGGGCGGTACGCGAGATCTTCGACGGCACGATCGTGCTGGCAGGTGGGATTTCCGACGGCCAGGCACTTCGAGCCGCGGAGGTACTCGGTTGCGACTTGGCATATATGGGTACGAAGATGATCGCGGCCGCGGAGAGCATGGCGCCGGCGCCGTACCGGCAGATGCTCGTCGACAGCAGCCTCGACGACGTGATGCGTACTCGTGCCTTTACCGGCCTCGACACGAGCATGCTGGTCCCATCCATCGTGGCCTCCGGGCTTAATCCGGCCAATCTTGATGAACAGGTGAGCGCGCACACGGCGACCGAGATGTACGGCGGACGGGGCCAGAGCGCGACGGACGGCCCCCGGCGCTGGAGTGACGTGTGGAGCGCGGGGCACTCCGTCAGCGGTGTGCATGAAGTGATGGGGGCCCGCGAGATTGTTGATCAGACCCTGCTTGAATACGAGAAATGCGCATCGAGCACCGCTCTCCGAGAGGTAGGTCGTCCATGAACGCAGCCGCCGCCAACCCGGCAGTTTCCGCCGCCGACCTGGTGCACACCGGAACCACCTCCGGGTCGCTGAGCCTGCGCGCGCTGCGCCGGTTTCCGGACCGCATCGCGTTCGCCTGGGACGGCAAGACGTTGACCTACCGCGCGGCCGAGGAGATGATCGGCCGATGTCAAGCGGTCTTTGACAAGCACCAGTTACGTAAGGGCGCGCGGATCGCCTTCCTTGCCGGCAACGTCGCCGAGGCGTGGTGTGCGAGCACCGCGGCGCAGGCGAGCGCCATGAGCATCACCTGGCTGCATTCGCTGGCGTCGTTTGAGGACCAGCTGTTTCAGCTCGACGATGCAGAGGCCGACGCGATGGTCGTTGATGCAGACCACTACGGCCAGCGGGGCGCGGCGATCGCGGCACAGCTGCCGGACCTGCCGGTATTTCGTTTTGGCGTCGGCGACTTCGGGATCGACATGGACAAGGCGGTGAGTAACACCGGTACGTCGACGGCGTACGACTTGGCCCTGCCCAGCGACATCGCGATCCTCAACTACACCGGCGGCACGACCGGGCGCTCGAAGGGCGCGCTTCGCCGGCATACCGCGTTGACCTCCGGAGTCGAAGCCATCCTCACCGACTTCGAGATTCCGACCGACCCGCGCTACCTGGCGATCGGGCCGATCAGCCACGTTACCGGCAGCAAAATTCTGCCGACACTGCTGCGCGGCGGCACGGTGCACCTGACCACCGGGTTCGACTCCGCGAAGGTGCTGAGCATCATCCAGAACGAGAAGATCAACTATGCCTTGATGGTCCCGACCATGATTTACACGATGTTCGACCATCCGGGGTTCGACGACTACGACCTCAGCTCGCTGGAACTGCTGCTATACGGCGCATCTCCGATGGCCCCGTCCCGGCTGATTGAGGGCATCGAGCGGCTCGGGCCGGTTTTTTCCCAGCTATACGGGCAAACGGAGTGCTACCCAGTCAGTCTGCTGCGCAAGTCCGAGCATGATCCCAGCCGTCCGGAGCTGCTGGAGTCGTGCGGTGTTCCGGTCACCACGTGCGAAGTGCAGGTGCTCGACGAGGACGGCCAGGGGGTCCCGGTCGGCGCGTCCGGCGAGCTCTGCGTGCGCAGCGCCGGGGTGATGGAGTCCTACTGGAAACAGCCAGACCTGACCGCGGAGACATTTGCGCACGGCTGGCTGCACACCGGTGACATCGCCCGCGTGGATGATGAAGGCCGCCTGTACATCGTCGACCGTAAGAAGGACATGATCATCAGCGGCGGCTTCAACGTCTACCCGCGTGAGGTCGAGGACTCGCTGCTGTCGCACCCCGGTGTTTCGATGGCCGCCGTCATCGGCGTACCGGACGAGAAGTGGGGCGAGGCCGTCTCAGCGATGGTCATCCGTCGCCCGGGCACCAACGCCACGGACGCGGAGCTCATCGACTATGTCAAGAACCACAAAGGCTCGGTGCAGGCGCCCAAGACCGTGCACTTCGTGGACGAACTGCCGACCACGGCCGTCGGCAAGATCGACAAAAAGGCTCTGCGCAAGGATTTTTGGCAAGACACCACCCGCTCAGTCAGCTGAGCGCGTCACAGACACAGTCCAATCGAACACCGAGATCCAGGAGATAACTTGAAGCTCTCAGGCAAGGTCGCGCTCGTCACCGGCGGTAGCCGTGGAATGGGTAAGGAGATGGTGCGCGCTTTCGCCGCCGAAGGCGCCGACGTCATCATTGCCAGCCGCAAGAAGGAGAACTGTGAGGCGGTGGCAGACGAAGTCTCCAAGGAGTTTGGCGTACAGGCATTTCCCGTCGGATTCAACGTCAGCCACTGGGACGAGTGCGGCCAACTTGTAGACACGGCCTACGGCGAGTTCGACCGTGTCGACATCCTGGTCAACAACGCCGGCCTGTCGCCGTTGTACCCAAGTTTGGGTGAGGTGACCGAGGAACTGTTCGACAAGATCATCGGTGTCAATCTCAAGGGTCCGTTCCGGCTGACCGCGCTGATCGGCGAGCGGATGGTCAAGGACGGTGGTGGGTCAATCCTCAATATCTCCTCGATGGAGGCGTGGCGGCCGCAGCCAAAAGCGCTTCCTTACGCCGCCGCGAAGCGCGGACTCGATGCCTTCACAGAGGGCTTTTCGCGGGCATTCGGGCCCACGGTGCGCGTCAATGGCATCCAGTGCGGGGCCTTCCTCACCGATATTTCAACGGCTTGGACCGAGGAGTCGTTGGCCGCGCTGAAGGAAAACGCGTCGCTGTCGCGGGCCGGCAACCCTGATGAGATCGTCGGCGCCGCGATGTACTTCTGCAGCGACGACTCGTCGTTTTCGACGGGCGCGACGCTGCGCCTGGATGGTGGATTCCAGTGAGCGCCGACAAGGGGGCGCCAGTCACGCACACATCGGTCGATCTCGTCGACCTGTCCGCCGTACGGCGTTGGATGGACAAGATACGTCTGGGTGAAGGCGAAATCACTGACGCCCAAGCGATCGGCGGTGGCACCCAGAACATCATGCTGATCTTCACCCGTTCCGGGCGGCGCTATGTGCTGCGGCGCGGACCGCAGCACCTGCGACCTCACACTAACCGGGCGATCCTGCGCGAGATGGAGGTCCTGCAGGCCCTCGGCGGCAGCGACGTACCCCATCCACGATTCATCGCCGGCTGCGACGACGAACGGGTGCTCGACGGCGCGATCTTCTACCTCATGGAGCCGGTCGACGGATTCAACCCCCTCGACGGGCTTCCGGATTTGTACGCCGATAGTGCCGCGGTACGCAAGGAGGCGGTCCTGCAGGTTGTCGACGCCGCCTCAGCGCTCGGCGCGATCGACCCACGCCAGGCCGGACTCGAAGACATGGGCTCGCCGCAGGGCTTTTTGGAGCGGCAGGTCGACCGGTGGCTGGGGGACCTGACGAAGTACCAGCAGACAGAGGAGTACCGCGGCCGCAGTATCACCGGCGTCGACGACGTAGCGAAATGGCTCAACGAAAACTTCCCGGAGACGTGGAAACCCGGTCTGATGCACGGTGACTTCCACCTCGGCAACGTGATGCTGCGGGCCGATCGCCCGGAGGTCGCTGCGGTGGTCGACTGGGAGATGTGCACGCAGGGCGATCCGTTGCTCGACATCGGCTGGCTGATCGCGACCGGCGCCGACAAGAACGGCGCCGGCCTACTCGACAATCCGCTGATTGCCGCTGGAGGAGTGCCTACGCCTGCCGAGGTCGTGGAACGCTACGCACACCGATCGAGTCGTGACGTCTCCGCGATCAACTGGTACGTCGTGCTGGCCTGCTTCAAGCTCGGGATTGTGCTTGAGGGCACGTTCGTGCGGGCGCTCGCCGGGAAGGCGCCGATGGACATCGGTGAGCGACTTCACCACCACACGGAGTTATTGTTCGCCCGGGCCCAGCAGGTCATTGCCGATCCGCCGGTCTAAGCGGCTGCCGGTAGCATCCTTGCTGACCACTCGTGAACCTCCCAAGGAGTATGAATGTCCGAGCGCACCCTCATCCTGATCAAACCCGACGGAGTCGCTCGCGGGCTCGTCGGTGAGGTCGTGAGTCGCATCGAAGGCAAGGGACTCACGCTGGTGGCGATGGAACTGCGCACGATCGACCAGGAGACCGCTGCCGAACACTACGCGGAGCACGAGGGCCGGCCGTATTACGAGGACCTGATGTCCTTCATCACCGGCGGTCCGCTGGTGGCCATCGTGGCCGAGGGTGATCGGGCGATCGAGGCTTTCCGTCAGCTCGCCGGTAGTACCGACCCGGTTGCGGCGCCGACGGGCAGTATCCGTGGCGACTTCGCGACCGCGACCAACCGCAACATCGTGCATGGCTCGGACTCGCCCGAGAACGGTATTCGTGAGGCGAAGATCTTCTTCCCCAACCTCTGATATCCGCCGCAGGTAGCGCATTTCTTGCCGAATGGGCCAGGTGAACGCCGGCCCGTGGCTCGTGGTTGACTCCATGATGAAGTCCGCGCGGATTCGGATTCGCGGACGAGAAATGGAGCAACAGTTATGTCAGAAGACATTCAAAGAGTCGCCTTTGTGACCGGTGGTGCACAGGGCATTGGTCAGGCAACTGCCGTGAAGCTGGCGCAGGACGGTGCGGCGGTCGCCGTCGTCGATCTCAAGGAAGAAGCCTGCGCTGCCACTGTCGAGCGAATCAACCTCGCCGGCGGTAAGGCGATCGCGATCGGCGCAGACGTCGCCGACTTCGCCGCAGTGCAGGCCGCTGTGGAAAGGACCGCCAAGGAGCTCGGCCGCCTCGACATCCTGGTCAACAACGCCGGCGTCACCCGCGACAACCTGCTGTTCAAGATGACCGAGCAGGACTGGGACACCGTCATGGGCGTCCACCTTCGCGGCGCGTTCAACACGTGCAAGTCCGCGCAGAAGTACATGGTTGGTCAGAAGTACGGCAAAATCGTCAACCTTTCGAGCCGCTCCGCCCTCGGCAACCGCGGCCAGGCTAACTACTCGACCGCCAAGGCCGGTCTGCAGGGCTTCACTGCCACGCTCGCCATCGAGCTCGGCCCGTTCAACATCAACGTCAACGCCGTCGCGCCGGGCTACATCGCGACCCCGATGACGGACGCCACCGCGCAGCGCGTGGGCGCCGATGTCGGCGACTACCAGAAGGCGGCCGCGGAGCGCACACCACTGCGTCGCGTCGGTCAGCCTGAGGACATCGCCAACGTGGTGGCCTTCCTGGCCAGCGACGCGGCCAGCTACGTATCGGGTCAGACCCTCTACGTCAACGGTGGCGCTCGCTGATAAAGCGCGCCGGATCGACACCAGTCGCCGCCCACGCCGAGCGTTCTTACGCTTGGCGTGTGGTGGCGATTACATCGTCGTCCATGCTGGTCGGCGGATTCAACCAGAGCAGCCTCAACGTCGCGTTGCCGGAGATCGCCCACGATCTCTCGGCGACCGCCGACCAGGCGACGTGGATTCTGCTCGGCTACATGCTCGCGAGTACCGGTCTCATCGTCATCTTCGGGCGTCTGTCGGACATGCTGTCGCGGCGTCGGATGTTTGCGTTGGGGATGCTGCTGTTCACGCTCGCCAGCCTGGCGGTCGGGTTCAGCAGCTCGGCGTGGGTCGTCATCGTGCTGCGTGCGCTCAGCGGTGTCGGCGCGGCCATGATGTGGTCGACGAGTGGTGCCTTGCTCACGTCGTCGCTGCCACGGATGATGCTCGGGCAGGGTATGGGGATCTACTACGCTGCCTCCTCGGTGGCGCAGTTGGTCGGCCCCGTCCTCGGCGGCCTGATCACTGACACCCTCGGTTGGCGCTGGCTGTTCTGGGTCAACGTACCGGTCGCCGCTGTGGCGACGTATTTCGCGTTCACCATGCTGCGCAAGGAGGAGCGCCCGCCGCGTACCGGACGGTTCGACATCGGCGGCGCCGTCACCGGATTCGCCGTCCTCGGCTCGGTTGTGGCCACTCTCAGCGCGATCAGCGGTCATGGGTGGACCAACCCGACCGTCATCATCGGGCTCCTACTCATCGCGCTCATCCTGCCGGTTTTCATCTTCCGCGAGCGCCGCGCCTCGGCGCCGCTGCTTGACCTAGGCCTGTTTCGCGAACGACTCTTCGCCTGGGCGTCGCTCGCCTCGTTCATGAACCAGTTCGTTCGATTCGGGCTGCTGTTGTTCATCGCACTGATTTACCAGACCCTCTACGGATTCTCGCCGACGCAGGCGGGTCTTCTAGTACTGCCGATAGCAATCGGCACTCTGCTGTCCTCGCCGTGGGCCGGCGCGCTTGAGCGGCGGGTCCGCAGCGCTGTGATCAGCGGCGTTGGCGCCGGACTGTCCCTTGTGGGCGTGGCATTGTGCGCGACCATGATCTGGCTGCCGCATTGGTATCTGGCCGTCGCGCTTGGTGGCTTTGTGTCCGGGTTCGGCGGTGGCATGGTGATCACGGCCAACACCTCGGCGATCATGCGTCAGGCACCATCCGACAGTCTCGGCAGCGTTAGCTCGGTGCGGGTGATGATCCAGTCTCTCGGCGTCGCATTCGGCACGGCAGCTGTGCTGACCGGGGTAGCGGCGTTCTTGCCGCCGGCGGGGAAGGCCGCGGTCTACGCCGGGCAGAACGGCGTGCTCTCCGTTGCCGCCCGCGAGGGGCTCAGCTACGGCGTACCGCTCACCCTCGGCTTACTGGCGATTGCTTCTGTAGCAACCATCTTCGCCTCTCGGCTGGCGTATCGAGGCTTCACCGACGACCTACATCTTGGCGTCGAGGAGAAGTTGGCCAATCCCGCCTCCTAAGGCCGGTAGCGGCGCCACGTCCGTAGACAGCGACGCTAAGGGTTGTCACCTACGCGGAAGAGGCTAAAAAGCCAAGCAGGTTGGCGTTTTTGATAGTTGACACGTACGCAGTAGTCGACTACATGTAAGACGTGACGGGTATTAGGATCAATTCAGGCAGTACTCCGGTCGACCGACTCAAGAGCCTCTTCAATCCGAAAAGCATCGCGCTGTTTGGTGCGACGGATAAGTCTCGATGGTCGCTCTACACCTACAACAATCTCAGGTCGTTCAGCGGCGAGGTGCACTGCATCAACCCCAAGGCGACGACGGTGCACGGCCAGCAGGCCTACGCCGATATCGCTGACGTACCAGGTCCAGTGGACCTCGCGTATCTGATGGTGCCGACAAGGGTGGTGCACGAGACGCTGGAGCGGGCCGCGGACGCCGGAGTGCGCAACGCGGTCATCCTCACCGCCGGATTCGCCGAAGTCGACGAAGAAGGGCGGCAGCTTCAGCAGCAGATCGTAGACCTCGCGCACGAACGCGATCTCACCCTTCTTGGGCCGAACGGTAACGGCTATCTCAACTTCGCGGCCGGCATATTGCCGTACGGTCTGCCGGTGCTCAGCCCACCGCCACTCGGTGGAGTGGGCGTGGCGCTGCAGAGTGGTGCGCTGGCCAGCGCCATCCTGACTCTTGCCGATGCGCGCAGCATCGGCCTGAGCATGATGGTCTCGATGGGTAACGAGGCGATGGTGACGCTCACCGACGTCGTGGACTACCTCATCGAGGACGAGGGCACGACGTCGATCGCGTTGTTTATCGAGTCAATCAGGAGTCCGGACGAGTTCGTGTGGGTTGCCGAAAAAGCCCGTCGTGCCGGCAAACCGATTGTCGCGATGAAGGTTGGGCGTAGCGAGGCGAGTGCCATGTCTGCGCTCGCGCACACTGGGTCATTGGTCGGCGAGGACCGGGTCGTAGATGCGGTGTTCCGCCAGCTCGACGTGATTCGGGCGGAGTCCCTGGAAGACTTGATCATGACCGCCGGCCTGCTGGCCCAGACCGGTCCGCTGGCTGGCAGCCGAGCCATCTTCGTGACGCCGTCCGGTGGCGCGTGCGACATCATCGCCGACCGATGCGAATCCGAGGGAATCGCGCTGCCGACCCTCGACCCGATAGTCGCGGCCAAGCTTGCCGATATTGTCCCGGCCTATGCGCACGTGCAGAACCCGCTCGATGTGACCGGATATGTGGTCGTCGACCCGACACTACTGCCGACCGCGCTCGGTGTGGCCAGCGCCGATCCGCGGGCCGATCTGATCGTCTGCATGAACGAACCGCCACGTGTCGAACCGCCGCGACCGGAAATCGCTGAACAGACCGCGCGCCTGCTCGCCGAGTCAGCCAACGCGTCTCCGGTGCCCGTGCTGTTTATGACCAACTCGCACATCGACTTGACGCCGTATGGCCGAGCCTTTTGCGACCGCGTCGGGCTGCGACCGCCGCTCGGCGGGATCGAGCACGGACTGAGTGCCGTCGGTCACGCAATGCGCTGGTCGGTCAGTCGCTCGCAAGAACGGCCGAAGCCCGAGGTCCCTGACCGGACACCGATCGTGGTCCCACCCGGAGCCACCGGCGTGTGGGGTGAGCATCAGGCCGCAGAGTTTTTGGCGGCCAACGCCGTACCGATGACGCCACACCGGATCGTCGAATCCGCGGTCGGCGCGGCCGCGGCCGCCGAGGAGCTCGGTTTCCCGGTGGCGGCGAAGATGGCGGCCAACGACCTGGCGCACAAGAGCGACGTGGGCGGCGTCCTCCTCGCTCTCGCCGACAGTGATGCGGTGGCCAACGCGTACAACGAACTGGTCATGGCCGCCCGCAAGCAGGGGATCGCCGAGGCCGACGAGGTGCTGATCGCGCCGATGCGGTCCGGCGGACTCGAACTGATCGTTGGCGTGGTTCGCGACCCGCAATGGGGTCAGATGCTTGCGGTCGGCCTCGGTGGCGTGTGGGTGGAGGCGCTCAAGGACACCGCGCTGCGCCGGCTTCCGGTCACCACCGGCGACGTGCACGCGATGCTCGGCGAACTACGGGGCTCGACCCTGCTCGACGGGTTCCGGGGTACGCCGGCCGTGGACCGCGACCGGCTGGTCGAGGTCGTCTGCCAGATCGCCGCGGTCGCCTACGATCTGCGCGATCACGCGAGCGAGTTGGAGGTCAACCCGCTGTGGGTCCAAGGCGATCAGATCGAGGGGCTCGACGCACTGATCCACTGGGCGGCGCCAATCTGCGGCTAAGCAGTTACCCTTGAGGCGCTATGACTGTCGATTCCGTATTCTCACGCCTTGAGCCACTGCTGCCGAAGGTACAAAAGCCGATCCAGTATGTCGGCGGTGAACCCAACTCCACACTCAAGGACTGGGACAGCGTCGACGTGCGCTGGGCGCTGATGTACCCCGATGCCTATGAGGTCGGAGCGCCAAACCAAGGCGTGATGATCCTCTACGAAATCCTTAATGAGCGGCCAGATGCGTTGGCCGAGCGCACCTACGCGGTGTGGCCGGACCTCGCTGCCCTCATGCGCGCCGAGGGTATTCCGCAGTTCACTGTTGACGGACACCGGCCGGTGCATGAGTTCGACGTGCTCGGTGTCTCGTTCGCAACCGAGCTCGGCTACACCAACTTGCTGGAGGCCCTCGACCTCGGCCAGATCCCGCTGAAGTCCGCGGACCGCGGAATCGAGCACCCGATCGTTATCGCGGGTGGTCACGCGGCCTTCAACCCGGAACCGATCTCCGACTTCATCGACGCCGCCGTGCTCGGTGATGGCGAGCAGGTCGTCGGTGACATCACCGACGCGGTGTCTCGCTGGAAGCGCGGCGGGCAGGCCGGTGGCCGTGCGCAGCTGCTCGCCGATATTGCTGCCATATCCGGCGTCTATGTGCCGCAGTTCTACGATGTCACCTATGGCGAAAACGGCCAGATCGCCGCCGTGCAACCAAACCGGGACGGCGTGCCGGACAAGATCGACAAACGTACGACGATGAACCTCGACGAGTGGCCGTACCCCAAGAAACCGCTCGTCCCCCTAGCCGAGTCCGTGCACGAACGGATGAGCGTGGAGATCTTCCGCGGCTGCACGCGTGGCTGCAGGTTCTGTCAGGCCGGCATGATCACACGTCCGGTACGTGAGCGGTCCATCACCGGTATCGGCGAGATGGTCGAGGCGGGACTCAAGGCTACCGGCTTCGAAGAGGTCGGGCTACTCAGCCTGTCCAGCGCCGACCACTCCGAGATCGCCGACGTCGCCAAGGGATTGGCCGACCGATATGAAGGCACCAAGACCTCGCTATCGCTTCCATCCACTCGTGTCGATGCGTTCAACGTGACCCTCGCGAACGAACTTTCCCGTAACGGCAGGCGTTCGGGGCTTACCTTTGCACCTGAAGGCGGTAGCGAGCGGATCCGGAAGGTCATCAACAAGATGGTCTCGCAGGAGGATCTGATCCGGACCGTGACGACGGCGTACGCCAATGGTTGGCGCCAGGTCAAGCTCTACTTCATGTGCGGCCTGCCGACCGAGACCGACGACGACGTACTCGAGATTGCCGACATGGCGAAGGAGGTCATCCGGGCCGGGCGCGAGGCCGCGGGCCGCAACGACATCCGATGCACGGTGTCGATCGGAGGCTTCGTTCCGAAGCCGCATACGCCGTTCCAGTGGGCTGCACAGGCCTCGGCGCAGACTATTGACCAGCGCCTTGCCAAGCTGCGCAACGCGATCTCCGACGACAAGAACCTCGGCAAGTCGATCGGTTTTCGCTATCACGACGGAAAACCGTCCGAGATCGAAGGGCTGCTGTCGCGTGGTGACCGGCGGGTCGGCGCGGTTATTCAGCGAGTCTGGGAAGAGGGCGGCAAGTTCGACGGCTGGAGCGAGCACTTCTCGCACGAGAGGTGGACGCGGTGCGCGAGCGAGGCGCTGGCGCCGTACGGCCTGGACCTCGAGTGGTACACCGTGCGTGAGCGCGACGAGTTCGAGATCCTGCCCTGGGACCACCTCGACTCCGGCCTCGACAAACAGTGGCTGTGGGATGACTGGCTCGACGCGCTCGACGAGACCGAGCTCGACGACTGCCGCTGGACGCCCTGCTATGACTGTGGCGTGTGCCCAGGCATGGGCACCGACATTCAGATCGGCCCTACCGGTAAGAAACTGCTGCCGCTGACGGTAGTAGAGCAGGGATGAGCGGTCCTCGTAAACCACGTAAACCGCGCACTCCCGAAGGACCGCCGCCGCCCCCTGTAGTGCAACGACTCTGGATCCGCTACACCAAGACTGGTCGGCTGCGGTTCATGTCGCACCGCGACTTCACCCGTACGTTCGAACGGGCGATTCGCCGAGCCGCGCTCCCGATTGGCTTCTCGGCCGGGTTCACGCCACACCCGAAAATCTCGTGGGTTGGTGCCGCGCCGACGACGGTGGCGAGCGCGGCGGAGTACGTCGAGATCGGGCTTACCGAGGAACGCGACCCGCAGATCGTGCGGGAGACGCTCAACGACTCGCTGCCCGCCGACCTCGACATCGTCGAATGTGTGGTCGCGACTGGCAAGTCGCTGGCCGACAAGATCGACGCCTCGCGCTGGCGGTTTACGTTTCCGGGGATCGACGCGCCGACGTTGCAGCAGGCCGTGGATGCCTTCCTGGCCACCGAAGAAGTCGTGATCGAGCGGGTCACGCAGGGTGGTCGCAAACTCGTCGACGTACGGTCACCACTCGCCGAAGTCACCGTTTCCGCGGGCGATTCTGACGACTGTGCCATAATGAGCGCGGTAGTACGGCAGTCCATTCCCGTCGTACGACCGGATGACGTATACGCCGCGTTGCGTGATGTCGCAGGACTTGCACCGCCCGTACTTCCTACGGCGCTTCGGCTGCAGCAAGGGTCCCTCGATTCCACTGGCCGGCTCGTCGACCCGCTCGCCTAAAGGCACGAAGCGGGCCACGACCTCGTCATTCGCATCGCCGGAGACGTGTGCAACCCGCGTCCTTGCGGTGGCCCATCAGACTTTCGCGAGTCGGCATGGAACGACATGCAGGCACGCACGACATGCGCCGATGCATGCGCCTGACGAGGTACGGCCCACCCTGCCGTACCTGGCCGAGCATTGGAGCCGAAGGAGCTTCACCCGATGCTCGACCATGAGCCGACAAACGGCGAATCCACCCACACCGACACCTCGGGCGCCGAAACCTCGGGCGCCGAGGTAACCGGCGCCGAGGAGAGCACCAACGCGCCCGCTAAGACCGCGCGCAAGGCCGCCGCCAAACGTGCGCCGCGCAAGACCGCCAAAGCGGCAGCGAAAACCGCTGTGGCGAAGGCGGCACCGACTGACGAGGCCAGCGAAGCCGCGCCCGCGGACCCGCCCGCCGAGACCAAGCCCAAACGGCGGACGACCAAGAAGGCCGCCCCGGCAGCCCAGATGCAGGTCGCCGAGCCGGGGCCCACCGAGGCTGGGGCTGCCGAAGCCACCGAGGCGCCACCGAAAAAGGCCGCCAAGCGGACCCGCAAGGCCACCCAGCTTGCGCTGTCACACCAGGCCGAGGAGACGCAGCCCATCGATGAGGCGACCCGCCCGCCCGCGCTAAGCGCGCCGCCGGTAGCGCCGCCGATCGCCTTGTTCGTGGCGCCGGAGGACGTGCCGGCAGTCACTCGCAAGAAGCAGGCCCGGCCGGCCAAGAGGTCCCAGGACGCGCTCGAGCAGGACAACGACCAGCCGAGCAACCGCCAGTCGGATAAACAGTCGAGCGAAGCCGACAAGCAGGCCAGCGACCAGCAGAGCGATCAAGAGTCGAAGGCCGACCAGCACGACAGTGACAACGCAGACTCCGACCATGACGACGGGTCCCGTCGCCGACGTCGGGGACGCCGCGGCCGCGGCAAGGGTCGTGACGAGGACACCAATGGTGCAGACCACGGCTCCAGCGACGGTTCGGCGAAAGGCCAGGTGGACGAGTCGGGCAAAGACTCAACCACACAGGACTCACGCAGGACTCGGGTGATCAGGACTCGGACAAGCCCGATTCCGGCCGGCAGGATGCTGGTAAGTCGGAGGACTCGTCCGACGGCTCGTCTGACGACGAGGGCAGCGGCACTCGGCGGCGGCGTCGCCGTCGGCGCCGTGGGGACGACTCCGACGACGAGGGCAATGGTGACAACGGCGGTGGCCGTAGTTCGGTAGTCTCGGCCCGATCCAGCGACGCCAACAAGGTGCGCGGCGTCAGCGGGTCGGTCCGTCTTGAGGCCAAACGCCAGCGTCGCAGAGAAGGCCGCGACGCCGGCCGTCGTCGCGCGCCGATCCTGACCGAGGCCGAGTTCCTGGCTCGCCGCGAGGCGGTGACCCGCTCGATGATCGTGCGACAGCACGGCGAACGGATCCAGATCGCCGTACTCGAGGACGACGTACTCGTCGAGCACTACGTCACCCTTGCCAGCGAGCAGTCGTTCGCCGGCGGGATCTACTACGGCCGCGTTCAAAACGTGCTGCCCAGCATGGAAGCGGCCTTCGTCGACATCGGCAAGAAGCGCAACGCCGTGCTGTACGCCGGAGAGGTCAACTGGGACATCGCCGGGCTCGAGGGCAAGCAACGCACGATCGAGCACGCGCTCAGCTCCGGTGACAAGGTTCTCGTGCAGGTCACAAAGGATCCGATCGGCCACAAGGGCGCCCGGCTGACCAGCCAGATCTCGTTGCCCGGTCGCTACCTGGTCTACGTACCGAGCGGCTCGATGACCGGCATCAGCCGCAAGCTTCCCGAAGGGGAACGGCACCGGCTCAAGGACATCCTGCGCAACATCGTGCCGGACGGCGCAGGCGTCATCGTGCGTACCGCCGCCGAGGGCGCGACCGAGGAGGAGCTGGCGCGCGATGTCAACCGCCTCAAGGCGCAGTGGGACGTAATCGAGAAAAAGGTAGCAACCAGTTCGACGTCCGCGCCTTCGGTGCTGCACGAAGAACCGGACCTGGCGATCCGCGTCGTACGCGACCTGTTCAACGAGGACTTCGAGTCGATGGTCGTCGCCGGCGACGACGCCTGGGACACGATCTCGGCGTACATCAACCATGTCGCCCCGGACCTCTCGCCGCGGCTGTCGAAGTACGTCGGCACCGGGGACGTGTTCAACGACAATCGCATCGACGAGCAACTGTCGAAGGCGCTCGACCGTAAGGTCTGGCTGCCCAGCGGCGGTTCCTTGGTAATCGACCACACCGAGGCGATGACCGTCATCGACGTCAACACCGGCAAGTTCACCGGCAGTGGCGGCAACCTCGAGCAGACCGTCACCAAGAACAACCTCGAGGCGGCCGAGGAAGTCGTTCGCCAGCTGCGGCTGCGCGACGTCGGCGGCATCGTGGTGATCGACTTCATCGACATGCTCCTTGAAAGTAACCGCGAGCTGGTCTTGCGTCGGCTCACCGAGTGTCTCGGCCGGGACCGCACCAAGCATCAGGTCGCCGAGGTCACCTCGCTTGGTCTGGTGCAGATGACCCGTAAGAGGGTCGGGCAGGGCCTGCTCGATGCCTTCAGCGAACCGTGCGAGCACTGCGGTGGACGCGGGGTCGTCGTACACGGCGAACCGGTCGACAAGAGCCACCTGGACAAGCCCGCCGACGGTGATAAGTCACGCGGTGGGGGCGACAGCAATAAGTCACGTCGCGGGCGTGACCGGTCCCGCAACCGTTCCAACGGCAAACAGGATGCGCAGCCCGAACCTGAGGCAGAGCCCAAGCACGATGCATCGGTGCTGATCTCCGAGATCGCCAACGCCTCGAAGCGTGAGCGTAAGGGCGACGAGGACGGTACGACGCAGCCGGCCGAGCAGCAGGACAGCACGCCCGTCGCCGAGACCGGGCAGCCGGAACCAGTTGTCGAGATCGTGCCGGCCGAAGCGACTGTCGAACCGGTCACCGAGGCGCCCAGCGAACCGGCCGCCGAACCGCTCAAGCCGACCCCTCGGCGGCGGCGCGCGGCTCGTCGTCCGGCGGGGTCACCACATGTGACCGCGGTCTAGGCGCGAGCAGGGCGATGCGTACTGAGTCTCATTGCACAGCTGCCCCGATTGACCAAGGTGGGGTGCATTGCGATACCCTTACTCGTCGCGCCAGAAATATTTGGCACTACCAATTTTGTTCATAGCGGATGATCGCCGTACCTATTCGGCAGCCGTAACCGAGAAGACCAGTAATACAGGGAGTTGCCGTGTACGCCGTAGTCAAGACTGGCGGCAAGCAATACCGCGTTGCCGAGGGTGACGTGCTCGAAGTTGAGAAGTTAGCAGGAGCGCCCGGAGACGAGATCTCGTTTCCCGCTCTGCTGCTTGTTGACGACGGCACCGTGACCGCGGACGCGAAGTCGCTTGAGAAGGTCGCCGTCAAGGTCGAGGTCGTTGAACACGCCAAGGGCCCGAAGATCAAGATCATGAAATACAAGAACAAGACCGGTTACAAGAAGCGTCAGGGCCACCGTCAGCCGCTGACCGTTCTCAAGGTCACCGGCATCACCAGCGGGAAGTAGGACACCTCATGGCACACAAAAAAGGCGCATCGTCCTCGCGGAACGGTCGCGATTCCAACGCTCAGCGGCTTGGTGTCAAGCGCTTCGGTGGCCAGGTCGTCAAGGCCGGCGAGATCATCGTCCGCCAGCGCGGCACCCACTTCCACCCGGGCGACAATGTCGGCCGCGGCAGCGATGACACGTTGTTCGCGCTGACCGCCGGGGCCGTCGAGTTTGGCAGCCGCCGTGGTCGCAAGCAGATCAGCATCGTCGAGCAGACGGTCGCCAGCTAACCGCACGACAAGATCTCACCAGCGAGGGCGTCGGACCAGGTGGTCCCGCGCCCTCGCTGCATTTAGTCCAACGGGCATGCCCCAGACAGAAATTCGGGAGGTAGGACGTGGCAACGTTCATCGATCGCGTCGTACTTCACGTCGCAGGCGGTAATGGTGGGCACGGCTGTGT
>CAJDTT010000028.1_pt1 | contig 81041 bp, 75 predicted proteins | sample 7389841 | NCBI WGS metagenome assembly CAJDTT01 (sample SAMEA7055655, study PRJEB34461) | soil metagenome | biome: terrestrial ecosystem; feature: Peninsula; material: soil | place: Antarctica | collected 2016
ACGGACGGTGGGGTACGAAGTCACGGACGGTGGGGTACGAAGTCACGGACGGTGGCCAGGTTTTCGCTTATCCGGAATCAGTAATTTATGTCGCGCGGAATAGATCGAATCGCGCTTGGAGCCGTTCGCGATCGGGCCGTTCGTTTGGGTTGGTAGGAAGCACAATCGTTGCGCCGTGCATTTCCTGCAGGCCGTGCTTGAGCATCGGTCCGTCGACTTCGTCGAGCAGCGCCGCGTTGATCTGGACCCTGTAGTCGGAGTCGATTCCCATGAGGTTTCGGTCGTAGGCTGCATGGTGAATCTTACAAAGAGCAAGGCCATTCGTTACCACAGCAAGTCCAGTTTCATCTGAGTCTGCCGTTATATGTGCGGCATCTAGAAGCTCCCCATGACGCAGGTGGCACACGGCACAGCGAACCTCGTATGCACGCACGACCATGCCACGAAACATCGACTGGTGCAGGCGGTGCCGGGTGAGTCGTTCCGCGTAATGACGTTCGAGTTCGGACATATGCTGCGGATCTGGCATCAACCGCAGTGCTTCGTCGACGGCAATCGTGAACTGGCGACTGCCGACGTCATCCCCGATGACGTATACCGGAAAAATTGGGATGAACTCTCCTGTGGGGATCTTCCGAAGCAAGATCAGCGGTAGGGCGAGCTCGCCTGCGCGGCGCAGTTTGGTGTTATCGCCCTTGATTGTTCCGGCGCGATAGTCATAACGGAAGAGGCCGTTCTCAACCTCTCGGTCGTCGTACGGCCCGTCTGGTGAGCTGAGGATCGACAGAGTCCCATTGAGGTCGCGCGGATTCCAAATTCCACGCGTGGTGTCGATGAGCCGTCGTTGATGACCCGCCCCTAAGTCGAACGCGCTCAGTTCGGCGCGGGTTATATATCCGCCGGAAACCAACACCCGTACGGCGAGCCGCTCCATGATGAGGGCGCGTAGCGCCAGGTCGTCCTCGATGGCGATCACTAGCACAGCTTCCCACACAGGAAGCTCCCTGCGCGGCGAGGCGGGTTGGCAGAATCACCGGCTAACGCATTGCAAGGGTGTCGGCACGACCTGCAGACTTAGGGGGTGACATGGAATGCCTTGCTGAGCTTCGTACTGCTGTGTTTGCTTCTCAACATCACGCCGGGGCCCGATACGTTTCTCATACTGCGGTATGCGCTGCGCGACGTGCGAGCCGGGATCGCTGCCGGAGTCGGCTCGAGCATGGGTTACCTGCTGTGGGCGGCGGCGATCGGGCTTGGCCTCGCCGCGCTGATGGAACAGTCCGCCACGGCCTACCGGATCGTCAAAATAGCCGGTGGGCTCTACCTGCTCTACCTCGGTGTCGTGGCATTGGTCCGGCTGCGAAGGGCCGGTGGCCTGGCCAAGGAGGTGACCGCTGCGGAGCGCCCCTCGGTACTCCCTGCGCTGGGAGCCGGCTTCATGTCCACCTCGCTCAACCCGAAGGTCGGCCTGTTCTTCATCGCGGTTGTTCCGCAGTTCCTGCCCGCCGGGCACGCGCATTTCTTGTCCACCATGCTGCTCGGTGCAATCAGCGCAGTGTGTGCGGTGCTGTATCTCGTCGCGCTGTCACTCGTGGCAAACCAAGCAGTCGCATGGCTACGCCGGCCGAAGGTGACAAAGGCACTGGAGCGGACGAGTGCCGGCGTGCTAGCCGCATTCGGCATGGCGACTCTCGCTAGCGCGATGCAGTAGGTCCCTGGCTACAGCTGGATTCCGCGGGTAAGCGCCCCGTCGACGACGAGGTTGGTGCCGCTGATCCTGCTGGCTGCTCGGCTAGCGAGAAAGACCACCGGTGCGGCGATCTGCGCCGGCGTACCCATCTGGCCGGTCGGGTTGAGTCCTATCGCAGTCGCGAAAAGATCCGGGTTGCCGGTTTCGATGTTGGACCACACGCCACCCTCGAAATAGGTGTTGCCGGGGGAGACGGTGTTGGCGCGTATTCCTTTGTCCGCCAGTTGAAGTGCGAGGCCGTGGATATAGCCGACGATAGCGGTCTTCGCCGTACCGTACGGACCGGAGGCGAAGTCGGACTCGCGGCCAGAAACACTCGATATCGCCGTAATAGAGGGATTGTCGCTCTGCTCAAGGTACGGCATCGCGGCCGTCACCATCCGAACGGTGTGCATCAGGTCAATGTTTAGGCTGGCGACCCAGTTCTCTGGTACGTCGGGGATCGCGAGTGCGCTGACACTCGCGACGACCGCATCGAGTCCGCCCAACTTGTCCGCCGACGTACGCACCCAATCCGTCAAAGCGACTTCATCGCCGACGTCGACGGCCATGCCGGTCACCTCCCCGCGAGACTTCAGGTCGGCCTCGGTGGTCGCCACGTCATCGGCGGTGCGAGCACAGAATCCCACGACGGCGCCCTCGTCGAGGAACGCCTCGACAATTGCTCGGCCGATCCCTCGGGTGCCGCCGCTGACCAATACCCTCGCGCCGGTGAGCTGCAGGTCCATGAAGATCCTCGTCTTTCGTGGGAGAGAGTTCCGTTACCAAAATGGATTGTGGTGCGAAGCGAGCTCGAGGCGCAACGTCTCCCCCCGCGCGCGAAGGTCCGCATGTATGCCGCCGTACGGCACCGAGGCGCGGGGGAGCAGATCCTTGGCGACCTTGGCCGCGACGCTGTAGTTGGCGTCGACGACGTTGGCGATCGGTGCTTCGGTGATCTGCGAACACAGTTGGTATGCGTCCATTTTGTGCAGTCCGGTCAGCTCCGAAACCCAGAGCACTAAGTCGGCGTTGGCAATCCGCCAGGAGTCTTCCAGTGGCCGGCTCGAACCGATGGTCATGACGTGCGTGTCAGACTCGATCCGTGGCCAGCCCGGGCCGCCGCCCTTGATCAGTTCGACGATCAGGGTGGTCGTCATTGCGCCTTCCACCGCCGTACCGCATGCCTCGCCTTCGCCCTGCCGGTAGTGTCCGTCGCCGACGGAAAACAGTGCGCCCTCGACGTTGACACCAAGGAAGATTGTGACACCGGCCCGCAGTTCCGGTGTATCCATATTGCCGCCGAATCGGTCGGGCACAAGCGAGCTGCGTGCCTCGCCGCCCGTTGGCGCCACTCCGACGGTGCCGAGCATGGGTGCCAACGGAAGTTCAATATGGTGATCGCTGTGCCGTGCGGCAAATCCGACGGTGCCGCGGGACCTATCGACCTCGTAGATCCAGGTGGTGTCCGGGAGCTCGTCCTGCAGCGTGACGAACCGGTCGGTGCTAGTCAGCCCGCCGAAGAACGGCATCGCGGCTGACGCGCCCCAGTCACGAGCGGGTTCGAGCGCGACCAGATGCAGTGCGAGCGTGTCACCTGGTTGGGCGCCCTCCACCCAGAAAGGACCGGTCTGTGGGTTAACAAAGCGAAGGTCGACCTTCTCGCTAGAGACGTCGTCGACCGAACGCAGCTTGCCGCCGAACGCGTCGTCCGACCAGAGCCGCAGCGCGGTCCCTGGCTTGACCTTCATGATCGGGCCAACACCCCCGAACGTGTAGGCATATTGATCGGGGTTGGGAGTGAACTCGACCAGATCCATTCGGCCACTCTAGCCAGCCGGCACGCGAACGGCCAGGGCGCGGCCGTTACCTGCACTAGTCGCGCGCGGGGAGCAGAGAATGGATCGACGCACTCAGCGCCGCGACGAAGTCGTCGCGGGTCTGCGGGTCCAGAGCCTCCAGCGACAGATAAGGATTGAGGTCTTCGAGCTCGACCAGCAGCAGTGACCCGTCTGGCGCCCGGCAGGCGTCGATCCGCGAGACTCCACGAGTGAGCGTGTTCCAATCGACGAACCGGTCGGCGAAATCGAGGTCATCAGCAGTGGGTTGGTAGCGCTGCATCTCCCAGCGGCGTGCGGTGTCCGGTGCGTAGAGCGCGTATTGGAACGCGTCGTCAACGTAGTAGAACGACACTTCGTACTCGAAGTCGATGCGCGGCTGGATGAGCATGCCGTCGGCGACGTTATGGAGTCGACTGCGCGGCACGAACTCAAGTCCGTGTGAGTCCGCGCCGTACTTCGGCTTGACGACGTAACCGGCGGCATCCGGCAGCAAATCGAGGTCAGCACCCCGCTCGACGGTCGGGATGACCGGATAGCCTGCGGAGGTGAGATCGAGCAGATACTGCTTGCTCGCCATATCTCCGCGCCCGTCGAGCGAGTTGTAAACGGGCGTTGCGGAGGCGAGCGCGGCGGCCCGAAAATCGTCGTACGCACGCTGGAAGCCCATGACCGGTCCGCTGTTGCGTACGACGACGACATCGAAGCTCGGCATGAGAGCCGTGGCGTCGCGCGGGTGGCACAGCGCGATCGTGAAGTCTGACCGCAGCCGCGAGGTGAGATCGATGTCTTCCGCGTGGTAGACCCGGCCCTTGGCGCCGTACCCGAGATCGGTGACGTAAAGGACTCTTGGTTTGTCCGCGGGCACCCTATGGGCGGTCTTGGAGTACGCCGTCAATCGTGATGTCGACGATCTCGTTGTAAAACGCGACGTTGCCAGTGATGTCGCTGATTTCGTCGTACGGCGCGGAGTAGGCCCACGCAACGTTCTGCAGTTCGCCGGCATCCCAGTACTGATCCGCGTCGCCTTTGTACGGGCAGTGCGTGCGGTTCGAGTTGGGTGTCAGCGCGGCGAAGTTGACGTCCTCGCGTGGAAGGTAGTAGCGGGTTGGACAACCGGTCTCGTGCAACAGGACCGGGTTCTGCGTGTCGGCGAGTACGACGTCGCCGCTGGTCACCTTGAGGTGCGTAGTCGTAGGTTCGAGTCGGATGCGCTTGGCAGTGTCGGGCATGTGTCTCCCAGCTAGGTGCGCCGTCGATGCGGGTATCGACGATCGTGACATAAAACGCTGCGTCGCCGTCGATATTCCCCGTAGCGCGCGAGGGCCAACTGAGCGGGTGCTGAGCGAGCGGTGTCGCGGAAGTCACCCTCGACGTGTGGCGCCACCGTCGTGCGGGCGAACCATGGACAATGGTGGGATGGACGTTGTGCTGGCAGTGGTGAACACACTGCTCTATCTTTTCCTCGTATTCCTGTTGGGCCGGCTGGTCCTCGACTACGTGCGGATGTTCGCGAAGCGCTGGCGCCCCTCGGGCGCGGCAGCAATGGGCGTCGAAACTGTGTATACGGTGACTGATCCACCGCTAAAGTTGTTGCGTAAACTCATCAAGCCCGTGCCCTTAGGTGGGGTGAGCCTGGACCTAGGGTTTATGGTTCTTGTGATTGTGGTTTACATTCTCCTGCGCGTCACCAGCTAGTGCAAACTGCCCGCCAGGCGAGTTACCCGTTACGAAAAGGATATAAGTAATGCCGTTGACACCCGCAGACGTGCACAATGTGGCGTTTAAGAAACCGCCTATTGGTAAGCGCGGTTATGACGACGAGGAAGTGGATGCGTTCCTCGACCTCGTCGAAGCCGAGCTTGCGCGCCTCATCGAGGAGAACGCTGACCTGCGCAATCAGGTAGCTGATCTCGAATCGCGTACGGGCGGGTCCGCGACTCCGTCTGCGTCCTCCAGCACCGGGCAGTACGCCGCTCTGCACAAGAGCAACGCGGTCGACGACAGCGAAAACTACTCTTCGTCGTCCGCGACGGGGCAGTATGCAACCCTCGCGCAGAACGCTCGTGAGGAGGAGCCCGGTGCGAGCACGCAGAGTGCACCGCAGCAGCCCGCGCAGCAAGCAACGCCCGCGGCCGCAGCAGCACCGGCCGTGCCCGCGTCGACCCCGGTGGGCGACCACGAGAAGGCCTCGCGGATCCTCGCGCTGGCCACCGAGACTGCCGACCGGCACCTCAACGAGGCGAAGAGCGAGGCCGACAAGCAGCTGTCCGCCGCTAAGGCACACGCAGAGTCACTGCGCACCAAGGCCGAGCAAGAGCACGCCAAGCGCGTAGGCGACGCAAAGGCTGAGGCCGAGAAGCATGTGACCGAGGCGCGTACGTCGGCTGCGGCGTTGCTCGCGGAGTCTCAGTCCAAGGCGGCCGCGACCGAGAAGGACGCGCAGACCAAGGCCGAGAAGCTAGCCCAGGCGGCCGAGCAGAAGAAGGCCGACATCCTGCGCGCCCTTGAGGAGCGCAAGAGCACCCTCGAGCGTCGGATCGAGTCGCTGCACAACTTCGAGACGGCCTACCGCACGCGGATCCAGGGCTACCTCTCCAGTCAGCTCAAGGAGATCGAAGATCTCCCGGCTCTTGAGCCCGCGGGCGGCATCGAGGGCAACAAGTCGGGCACGCACAGCGCGAAGGACCGAACCGGTTCAAACCAGGTCAGCGGGTTCGTTGGTTCGAGCGACCCCGAGAAGTCCGGATCTTCGGACAAGTCCGAGGACAACACGAACTAAGTAGATCCACCCAAAAGGAGCGGTACCCGCAACTGGGTGCCGCTCCTTTTGCGATCGCGAACGGCGGGTCGTTAGCGGCGCTCGACCCAGACTGCGAGGTGGATGTCCTGTCCGTCCGGCTCGCGATCGATGGCACCACGTCGTACGTCGGTGGCCAGGACCTCGTCGGCGATCCGGCTTTCGTGCTCGCTGAGCGCGGCGGCGACTACATCGCTGTCCGCACGCCAGGTGAGGATGATTCGGTCGGTGACGTCGAGCCCGGCGTTCTTGCGAGCGTCCTGGATTAGGCGCACCGCCTCGCGTGCCTGCCCGGCGGCCTCGAGCTCAGGGGTCAACGTCAGGTCGAGGGCGACACTTTCGCCGGCTTCGGTGTGCACCGCCCATCCTTCCTGCGGCGTCTCGGTGATGATGACGTCCTCACCGTCCAGCACGAACGGTGCACCGTCGATCTGCACGGTCGCGGTGCCTGCGCGTACGTCGGCGGCCAGCGCCGCGGGGTCGGCCGCGGCGATCTGCTTGGCCGCGTCCTGCACCTGCTTGCCGAGCTTCTTGCCAAGAGCGCGGAAGTTGGCCTTGGCCGTGACGGTCACTAGCTCGCCCTCGCTCGCGGTAAGCGACTCAAGGGACTGCACGTTGAGCTCGTCGGCGACCTCGCCGCGCAGTTCGTCGCTCAGTCGTGCGAACCCGCCCGCACCGACGAGGGCGCGGGCCAGCGGCTGGCGCGTGCGGACCTTGGACGCGGTTCGCGCTGAGCGACCCAGGTCGACCAGGCGGCGTACCTGCGCCACGTCGGCCGACAGCTGCGGATCGATCAGGGACTCGTCGGCGACCGGCCAATCAGCCAGATGCACCGAGTCCGCGGCCTTCGGGTCGGCGGCCTTCACGATCGTGTGCCAGACCTTGTCGGTGATGAATGGTACGAACGGTGCCATGACGAGTGTGAGCGACGTGACCGCTTCGGTGAGGGTGGCGAGCGCCGCCGGATCGCCGACCCAGAAGCGCCTCCGCGAGCGACGCACGTACCAGTTGGAAAGGTCGTCGATAAAGGTCGTGATCCGGCGACCCGCGCGCGGGGAGTCGAAGACCTCCAGCGACTCCTGCACCTCGACGATCGTGCTGTGCAGCTCGCTGAGCAGCCAACGGTCCAACGACGACCGCTCGGCGGGCGCGGGCGCGTCCAACGTCGCGAGGTCGACGTCGTTGGCATCGGCATACAGGCTCAGGAAGGAGGCGGTGTTCCAGTAGGTCAGTAGTACCTTGCGCACAACCTCGCTGATCAACTCGTCGCCGACGCGGCGGGTCGCCCACGGGTTGCCCACGCACAGCATCAGCCAGCGCAGGCCGTCGGCGCCATGCTTCTCCATCAGGGGGATCGGCTTGACGATGTTGCCGAGATGCTTACTCATCTTTCGGCCGTCCTGGTCGACGATGTGACCGAGACACAGCACCGACTTGTACGACGACTTGTCGAAGACCATCGTTCCGACGGCCATCAGCGAGTAGAACCAGCCGCGGGTCTGGTCGATCGCCTCGCAGATGTAGTCGGCGGGGTAAGTGCGCTCGAACTCCTCGACCGATCCCTCCAGATGTGGGTAGCCCAGCTGCGCGAATGGCATCGAGCCGGAGTCGTACCACGCGTCGATGACTTGCGGGACCCGGCGGAAGACCCCCGGCGTCCCAGGCAGCTCGAAGGTGATGTCGTCGATGTAAGGACGGTGCGGATCGACGTCGGTGACATCCCGGCCGACGTACTCCGAGAGCTCCTTGAGCGACCCGACGCAGATCCGGTTGTTTTCGTCCTGATCGTTGATCCAGATTGGCAGCGGCGTACCCCAGTAACGGTCCCGGGACAGTGCCCAGTCGATGTTGTTGTTGAGCCAGTCGCCGTACCGGCCGTGCTTGACCGTCTCGGGATGCCAGTCGGTGGCGTCGTTCTCGCGCAGCAGGTTGGACTTGCGCTCGGTGGTGCGGATGTACCACGAGGGGAGCGCGTAGTAGAGCAGCGCGGTGTGGCAGCGCCAGCAGTGCGGATAGGGGTGCTCGTACTCGAGCGCCTTGAACAGGATGCCGCGGTCCTTCAAGTCGGCCATGAGCGTCTTGTCGGCTGTCTTGAAGAACACCCCGCCAACCAAAGGCAGGTCCGCCTCGAACGTGCCGTCGGCCCGTACCGGGTTGACAACAGGTAGCCCGTACTCGCGGCAGACCTGCAGGTCCTCGGCGCCGAACGCGGGGGACTGGTGCACCAGTCCGGTGCCGTCCTCGGTCGTGACGTAGTCGGCCAGTACGACGAAATGCCCGTCCTCGCGGGTGCCGTCCGCGCGGACCGGCCACTGCACGAGCTCGAACGGGCGCTGGTACGTCGATCGCTCCAGGTCGCGCCCCGGCAGCGACGACAGCACCGTGGCATCTTCGCCGAGTACGGCGGCAAGAAGCGGTGCGGCCACCACGACCGACCGCACGTCGGCGGTCCAGTCGGCGGCCCGCGCCACGACGTACTCCACGTCGGGATGCACCGCGACGGCCGTATTGGACACGAGCGTCCACGGCGTCGTGGTCCACACCAGCAGGTCCGCGTCCTCGATCTCGCTCGGTGCGGTCAGCAGCGGGAGTCGCACGTACACCGAAGGGTCGACGACCGTCTCGTAGCCCTGCGACACCTCGTGGTCGGAGAGGCCGGTGCCGCACCGTGGGCAGTACGGTGTGATCCGGTGATCCTTGACGAGCAACCCGTCTTCGAAGATCTGCTTGAGTGACCACCAGACCGACTGCACGTAGTCCGGGTTCATCGTCCAGTAGGCGTGCTCGATGTCGGTCCAGTAGCCCATTCGCTTGGTCAGCGCGGTGAACTCACCGACGTTGCGCTGCACCGACTCGCGGCACTTGTCGTTGAACGGGCCGATGCCGTACTTCTCGATGTCAGGCTTGCCGTTGAAGCCGAGCTCTTTTTCGACCGCGATCTCGACCGGCAGGCCGTGGCAGTCCCAGCCGGCTCGGCGTGGGACGAAGTAGCCACGCATCGTGCGGAACCGCGGATAGAGATCCTTGAAGACGCGCGCCTCGACGTGATGGACGCCCGGCATACCGTTGGCGGTCGGCGGGCCTTCATAGAAGACCCACGGCGTGCCGCCGTCGTTCTTGGTAACCGAGCGGACGAAGACGTCCTCGGAGTCCCACTGCTGGAGGACCTCGTGGTCCAGGGCGGGTAGGTCGACTCGGCCCGGTAGGGGTTTCAGCTTGCTCATCGTGTGCGTCCTTATTGCGATCGATCGGTTCGATCGAGGGACGACGTGTGGCCGCGGTACCACCCTCGTTGACCGACGATGTGCGTCAGCCCGCTCATTGGAGGCCGCTGTCAAAGCGGCCCTGCCGGTTCTAGTCCCGCTCGCACGGTTTCTGCCGACGGCTCCGGGTGATCTTCGCTCGGGCCGTCCCGCCAGACTCACACCGTCACTGGCTCGCTCGTGGGGCGGCTGATCGGGCTACTCGTCCCATCAACACCGTGTTTATGGTACCGGTTGTTCGGCGTGCCCATACCAATGGATGGCACGGCGCCGCTCGGCCACCTTGTCGGATGGCGGCGACGCCGATCGTCAATACTGTGTTAAAACACGCACGACCGTCGTGCCGCTGATGACGGATATGGCTCGTGATGGACCTTGCAGTGACGTTGCTCGTGAGTACGTCGGTGCTGCTCGTTGCCATCCTTGCGATCCGGTTCTCGTCGCAGATCGGGCTGCCGTCACTGCTGCTGTACCTCGGCCTCGGCGTACTCGTCGGGGAGTCCGGTCTCGGCGTGCAGTTCGAGAACTTTCACATGGCCAACTCGCTCGGCACCGTCGCGCTCGCGATCATCCTGGGCGAAGGCGGCATCACGACCAAGTGGCACGAGGTGCGTCCGCAGCTGACTCTGAGCATCTTGCTCTCGACGCTGGGCGTGTTCGTGAGCGTGGGGATCATGGCGACGTTCCTGGTCTTCGTGCTCGGCTTTGGGTGGCAGGTCGCGCTCGTGATCGGCGCGGTCGTCTCCTCGACCGACGCGGCCGCGGTGTTCTCGGTACTGCGCCGCCTGCGCCTGCCGCAGCGGATCACCGCGACCATGGAACTCGAGTCCGGCCTCAACGACGCCCCGGTCGTCATCCTGGTCACTGTCCTGTCGGTGCCTGCGCGATCGATCGATCCGTGGTGGGCGATCGTCCTGCTGATCGTCTACGAACTGGTGGTTGGCGCGATTATCGGCTTCAGCATCGCGTGGATCGGCGTGCAGCTGCTGCGCCGGGGCACGCTGCCGTCCTCCGGCCTGTACGCCGTCACCGCTATCGGCCTGCTGATCTTCATTTTCTCGGTCGCCTCGTTGGCGCACACCTCGGGCTTCCTCGCCGTCTATATCGCCGGCGTCGTGCTGGGCAACGCGCAGCTCCCGTACAAACGCGCCACGATCGCGTTCGCCGAGGCCATCGCGTGGCTGGCCCAGATCGGTCTGTTCGTGATGCTGGGCCTGCTCGTCTCACCGCCCGATATCCCGGGGGTGATCGTTCCGGCGCTGCTCGTTGGCGGTGTGCTGCTGTTCGTCGCGCGCCCGGTGTCGGTTTTCCTCAGCTCCCTGTGGAGCAAGGTGTCAATCCGGGACCAGGCGTTCTACTCGTGGTCCGGGCTGCGCGGCGCTGTACCAATTGTGGTGGCCACGATCCCGATCACGCACGGGATCCCGCACTCCGCCGACATCCTGCACATGGTCTTCGTGCTGGTCGTGATCTTCACTCTCGTGCAGGGTACGACGCTGCCGCAGATGGCAAGGGCGCTCAAGCTGGCCGGGAAGGCCGAGACCGAGGACATCGAAGTCGAGGTCTCGGCACTCGATCAGATCGCCGCCGAGGTGCTGACGGTGAACGTCCCGCCCGGCTCAAAGCTGCACGGCGTCTACGTTGGCGAGCTGCGGCTGCCGGCCACCGGCGTGGTCAGCTTGATCGTGCGCGGCGAGGCGCGGTTCGTGCCGCAGCGCGACACCCGCATCCGGGTCGGTGACTCCCTCTTGATCGTCTCGGCCACCGAGGACCGGGAGGCCACCGAGCATCGGCTGCATGCCATTTCGCGGGCGGGTCGACTCGCGCGGTGGCAGGGCGAGAACGGCGCTTGATCTCCCCCATTTCGGATCGCTCGACGACGGCGTAGCGTGGGCTGTCGAATGTTGCGGATCGGCTACGCTCGGCGATCGTAGGGCGTGGCCGATTGCCCTTGGCGAGAGGTTTACGTAATGTCCGGGGGACTTATGTGCATCCGCGCCGTGGCCGGACGCACATCAATGCGCTGATAGGGGTCAAGCTGTGGCAGCGAAGAAATCCGCGGGAGCGAAGCTTGCTTCGGGTACGGCCGCGACCAAGAAGACGCCCGCGAAGACAGTTACCGCCAACGGCACCCCCAAGAAGGCCGCTGCGACAAAGGCTGCCGCCACCAAGGCCACCAAGGCCACCAAGGCCACCAAGGCCCAAAAAGTCGGATCCGGTGTTAACGGCACCGCGAAGAAGTCCGCCGACACGCCCCTAACCAAGCCAGCCGCAAAGTCCGTGACCAAGAGCGCAACAACCAGCCCGGCAACGACCAAAACCCGGGTGGCACCGACGACCGCGGTCACGACCGCCCCCAAGAAAGTCGCGGCCAAGGCGAAGGCGCTGTTCACGAAGGTTGAACTGCGCGAGTTCGGCAAACTGATCGACAGCCAACTGCGTGAACTCCAGGCCGAGTACGACACCGCGATGATCGCCCTTGACGATCTGCAGCACAACCGGCTCGACACCGCCGGCGATGACCCCGCCGACGCCGGAAACAAGACCTTCGAGCGGGAACAAGAGATGTCGATCGCCAATAACCGCCTGCACCTGATTACTCAACTGCAGCGCGCTCGCGAGCGCGTCGACGAAGGCAGCTATGGGCTGTGCGAGGACTGCGATAAGACGATTCCGAAGGCCAGGCTGCAGGCCTACCCCTCCGCGACACTCTGTGTGGACTGCAAAGCGCGCGAAGAACGTCGATAATTGCCGACGTGACCGACGCACCTCCATCTTCGCAACTCCCTCCTGACGAGACGCCCGCACCGTCTTCCGAACCGGGCATCCGGGCCGGACGACGACGTACGACGGTTTTGTTGCTTGTCGTCGGAGCGGTGGCGCTGCTGCTGGACATCGTCACAAAGGTGCTGGTCGTCGCGAACCTCAGCGACAGTCCGCCGCTGAAGCTGCTCGGCGGCGCCGTCTATTTCACGCTGGCCCGCAACAGCGGCGCGGCCTTCTCGCTCGGCACCGGGATGACCGCCGTATTTACACTGCTTGCGCTGGTCGTGGTCGCGGTGATCGTGCGGACCGCGCGCAAGCTGTATTCGCGTGGCTGGGCCATCAGCCTCGGACTGGTGCTAGGTGGGGCGCTAGGCAACCTGGTCGACCGGATATTCCGGCACCCAGGCCCCTTCCGCGGCGCGGTCATCGACTTCATCAGCGTATTCGACCCGTGGGGCCGAACCTGGCCGATTTTCAACCTCGCCGATTCGGCGATCGTCGTCGGCGGCGTACTCGCGGTCGTTCTGGCGTTCGCCGGGATCGAGATGGACGGCACTCGCAATCGGAAGGCCACCATTAAATGAGCTCGCGACTGCTGCCGGTACCCGACGGCTTGGACGGGATGCGGGTCGATGCGGGTCTTGCCCGACTGCTGGGGATGTCTCGCACGGCCGCGGCGGAACTGGTCGAGTCCGGCGCGGTCCAGCTCGACGGGCGCGTGGTCGGTAAGTCCGATCGACTGCGCGCCGAGGCCCTGCTAGACGTCACGCTCCCGGACCCGAAGCCCGTGCAGACCCTGGAGGACGCGCAGCCGGTCCCCGGCCTCGGTGTGATCTACAGCGATGACGACATCGTCGTGGTCGACAAGCCGGTCGGGGTCGCCGCCCATCCGAGCCCAGGCTGGGAGGGGCCGACCGTCATCGGCGGCGTCGTTGCAATGGGGCACCGAGTCTCAACGAGCGGGGCAGAGGAGCGGCGCGGCGTCGTACACCGGCTCGATGTCGGCACGACCGGACTGATGGTCGTGGCGAAGTCGGAGCATGCCTACACGGCGCTGAAGGCGGCGTTCAAAGAGCGCACCGTCGAGAAGGTTTACCATGCGATCGTGCAGGGCCATCCGGACCCGACCGTTGGTACTATCGACGCGCCGATCGACCGGCATCCCAAGCATGACTGGAAGTTTGCGGTGGTCTCCGGCGGGCGCGACAGCGTCACGCACTATGAAGTGATCGAGGCCTTCCCCGCCGCTAGCCTTGCCCAGATCCACCTCGAAACCGGTCGCACGCACCAGATCCGAGTGCACTTTTCGGCACTGCGCCATCCCTGTGTCGGGGACATCACGTACGGCGCGGACCCGGTGCTCGCCAAGCGGCTCGGATTGACCCGCCAGTGGCTCCATGCCCGACAGCTGTCATTTGCGCATCCCGCCGACGGGCGGTGGGTCACTTTTGAAAGCCCGTATCCCGCGGATCTCGCCGCGGCACTCGAGGTACTGCGCTCGGACGGGCAATAAGCGCCGATGCTCGATCACGACATCCTGCCCTCATCGCTTGGCGCGTTCGGGCACGCGACGCTCGCGGCGGTACTGCTCGCCGCCTACCTCTACTTCGGCGAACCGTTCGTGGGGGTGGCGCTGCATCGGGCGTTCGAGCGTGCCGAGCGAACGGACCGGCACGCGCGGCGCTGGCTCTACACCCGGCTGCTGATCCTTGAATGGGGGCTGGTGGCGCTCTGCGCGGCGACCGTGATCATGGCGCCGAAAGTCTCGGCGGCCGCGCTCGGGCTCGCACTGCCCGGGACCCTGCTGGGTTGGATCCTCACAGGTGTCACCCTGGTCGTGGGCCTCGCCGCGTTAGCGGCGACGGCCCGGGCCGTGGAAACCATGCGCCGGATGCCGCGCGAGCAGGTCATCCGCTCACTCGGGGGCCCGTCGGTCGTGGCGATGCTGCCGCGCACGTCGGCCGAACGCCGACTGTTCGGTCTCGTGGCACTGACGGCCGGCATTGCCGAGGAGTTCGTCTATCGCGCGTTCTTCCTCGCAGTCGTCACTGCGATCGCACCGGGGTTCCCGATCCCGGTCGCCGCGGCGGTCATTGTCGTCGGTTTCGGTCTCGCGCACGCCTACCAGGGACCCACCGGTATCGCGGTGACCATGATCTTCGGTGCGGTGCTCGCCGCACTCTATATCCTGACCGGCTCCTTACTCGCGCCGGCGATCTTGCATATCCTGATTGATGTCAGGGGGATCCCACTCGGGCGATTACTCGCCACACCTGCGCGACACCGGAGGCACAGTTGAGAACCCAGCACCTCACCGTCACTGACAAGTTCGCCCGACTCTCCGACCCGCCCGTGTCTTTCGGCGAAATCGCCGACCACGAGGCGCGGGCCATCCTTCGCGAGGCCGAGGTCTCGGCGCGGCGGGCCGGTGCGCACCACCTGGTGTTGCGCGCATTCCCCCCGGACCGGGACCTGCTGCACGAGCACGGATTCATCCGCTCAGGGTCCTCGGGCGCGGGCGGCGACGACCTTATCGAGGTCTCCAAACCGCTGCCCGTTCTGCGCGATGCCACCGACGACGACTCGCACGCGCTGATCGAGCTAATCACCGGCTGCTTCGATGAGTACGACGGCTGCGTCATGGATGTCGACGGCGAGGAGCCCTGGTTGCGCAGGCCGGCGACGTCGTACGCCGAGCTCGGTGGTCACTTGTGGGTCTACTCGCTCGGCGGGCCCTTCGGTGAGGTCGTCGCGTGCGGCGCACTGAAGCCAAGCACCGCCGGGCGTGACGAGCTGAAGAGCATGTACGTCTCGAAGAAGATCCGTCGCCGCCGGCTTGCCCAGGACCTTAGCCAAATGATCGAGAATGCGGCCCGCGAGCGGGGCAACACGATGGTCCATCTGTGGAGCGACACTCGGTTTGTCGAGGCGCACAAGCTGTACGCCGAGCTTGCCTACCGCCGGCTGCCCGAGGTGCGTGAACTGCACGACAAGTCCAACACCAGCGAGATTCATTTCGAGAAGCACCTCTAGCACTGAGTGCCGCCGGCGCGCCGGTCGGCGTGGAGCTAGCCTTCCTGCAGGTCAGTACGTCGTACTCGTGACCGATGGCGACCAGATCGGCGATTGGTGCGGTGGCCGTGTGCCCTCAACCTCGGCGGCGCTTCCGAGGAAGCTGACCTCGAAGGTTCGATCACCAATGTGCAGTTGGCGCTGGTCGAGGTCGGCGGTCCAGGTTTCGGCGGTGGTGAGCCGTTCGAAGGCGATCTGGCGCTCGGCGACTACGGCGGCCTACGCCGCGGCGATGATATCGAGGGTTGGTTTATCGATCACAACCGAAGGAGACGTGCGTCGGTCGCCTTGCGTTCCATTACTGGATCGAGCAGGCTAAAAACGCATCCCACGCCGATAGCAGCCCGACTCCGCAAGATTGCTTAGCGGGTCGTGGCCCAACTGTCGGTGGAGAGTGTCAAAATGAACGTTCCCGATGGCGACGTCGGCGGCAAGTGAGTTCCACGGAAGGGTCGGCGTAAACGTGAGTGCAGGTAAGCAGTTTGTGCATCTGCACACGCACACCGAATACTCGATGCTCGATGGCGCGGCCAAGATCGGTGCGTTGGGTGCGCGCGCGGCGGAGTTGGGGATGCCGGCGATCGCGATGACTGATCACGGCAACGTGTTCGGTGCGTACGACTTCTACTCGAAGATCAACGCGGCCGGGGTGAAGCCGATCATCGGGATGGAGGGCTACTACACGCCGGGGTCGCGTCATGACCGGGTGCCGTTCGAGTTCGGCGCGATCAGCAATGACGAGGCCGACGAGCAGGGCAGCGGCAACAAGGGCCGCTCGGCGTACAACCACATGACGTTGTTGGCGTACTCGACCGAAGGCATGCACAACTTGTTCCGGCTTTCGTCGCTGGCGAGCCTGGAGGGGCAGTACCGCAAGCCGCGGTTTGACCGCGAGCTGCTGGAGAAGTACCACGGCGGGTTGATCGCAACGACCGGCTGCCCCAGTGGTGAGGTGCCGATGTGGCTGCGCGCCGGTAAGGCGGAAAAGGCAAAACAGGCGGCGGCGGAATTTCAGGACATCTTCGGTGCGGAGAACTTCTTCTGCGAGGTGATGGATCACAACCTCGCGGTGGAGAAGGGTTACCGTGCCTCGTTGCTGGATATCGCGGGGGATCTGAAGATTCCGTTGTTGGCGACGAACGACTTGCATTACACGCATAAAGAGGACGCCAAGGCGCACGGCGCGTTGCTGTGCATTCAGACCGGTGACCGGCTCAGTAACCCCAACCGGTTCCAGTTCACTGGTGACTCGTTCTATTTGAAGTCCGCGGCAGAGATGCGGGCACTGTTCTCGGAGATGCCCGAGGCGTGCGACAACACGTTGCTGATCGCCGAGCGAAGCGAGATCGCGTTCAACGAGTCGGCAAACTACATGCCGCGTTACCCGGTTCCCGAGGGTGAGAACGAGGAGTCCTGGTTCGTTAAGGAGGTCGAAAAGGGCCTGCACTACCGGTATCCGGGTGGGATCCCGGACGCGGTGCGCAGGCAGGCCGACTACGAGGTCGGCGTGATCGCGCAGATGGGGTTCCCGGGGTATTTCCTGGTGGTCGCGGACTTCATCAACTGGGCGAAGGACAACGGGATCCGGGTCGGTCCAGGTCGTGGGTCGGGTGCGGGTTCGATCGCGGCGTACGCGATGCGGATCACTGATCTAGATCCGTTACAGCATGGCCTGATTTTTGAGCGGTTCCTCAACCCGGACCGGGTGTCGATGCCGGACTTCGATATCGACTTCGATGAGCGTCGTCGCGGTGAGGTCATTAATTATGTGACCCGTAAGTACGGTGATGACCGGGTCGCGCAGATCGTCACCTTCCAGACCATCAAGGCCAAAAACGCGGTCAAAGACTCCGCCCGCGTGCTCGATAAGCCTTACGCGGTGGGCGATATCCTGACCAAGGCGATGCCGCCGGACGTCATGGGTAAGAGTGTGCCGCTGTCCGGGATCTTCGACCCGGAGCACGACCGGTACGGCGAGGCGGGCGAGTTCCGCGGTCTATATGAGGACAACGCCGAATACCGCGAGGTCATAGATACGGCCAAGGACATTGAAGGGCTGCGTCGGGGTACCGGCGTCCACGCCGCGGGCGTGATCATGTCGTCGGACCCGTTGATCAACATCATCCCGTTGATGCGTCGTGAGCAGGACGGCGCGATCATTACGCAGTTCGACTACCCGACGTGTGAAAATCTCGGCCTGATCAAGATGGACTTCCTGGGGCTGCGCAACCTCACTATCGTCGATGACGCGTTGGACAACATCAGGTCCAACCGAAGCGAAGAAGTCAAGGTCGAGGAGCTGCCGCTCGATGACCAGGGCGCATACGAGCTGCTGGCGCGTGGCGACACCCTCGGGGTGTTTCAGCTCGACGGCGGCCCGCTGAGGGCGCTGCTGCGGTCGATGCGTCCAGACAACTTCGAGGACATCTCCGCAGTCATCGCGCTCTACCGGCCGGGCCCGATGGGTGCGGACTCGCACAACAAGTACGCTCGCCGCAAGACCGGCCGCGAACCGGTCGAGCCGTTGCACCCGGAGCTCGCCGACGCGCTGCAGGACCTGCTCGGCGACACCTACGGCCTGATCATCTACCAAGAGCAGGTGATGGCGATCGCGCAGAGCGTCGCCGGCTACAGCCTTGGCCAGGCAGACATTCTGCGCCGCGCGATGGGCAAGAAGAAGAAATCCGAGCTGGACGCGCAGTACGAGAGATTCTCCTCCGGGATGGCCGAGCGCGGCTACTCGGCGGCCGCGATCAAGGCCCTGTGGGACACGCTTCTGCCGTTCTCGGACTACGCTTTCAACAAGGCGCACTCGGCGGCGTACGGCGTGGTCTCCTACTGGACCGCCTACCTCAAGGCGCACTACCCGGCTGAGTACATGGCCGCGCTCCTGACAAGCGTCAGCGACTCCAAAGACAAGATGGCGATCTACCTCGCCGAATGCCGCCGGATGGGTATCCAAGTGCTGCCGCCGGACGTCAACGAGTCCAACGCCCGGTTCACCACGGTCGGCACCGACATCCGCTTCGGCATGGCTGCGGTGCGCGGTGTCGGCAACAACGTCGTGTCGATGGTGGCCGCCGCCCGCGAGCAGAAGGGCGCGTTCACCTCGTTCCACGACTTCCTGCGCAAGGTCGACCAGTCCGCGTGCAAGAAGAACACCGTCGAGTCGTTGATCAAGGCCGGTGCCTTCGACTCGCTGGGCCATCCGCGCCGCGGCCTGTTGGCGATCCACGCCGAGGCGATCGATGCGGTCGCCGACGTGAAGAAGCAGGAGGCCGTAGGCCAGTTCGACCTGTTCGGTGCGATGGGCGGCGACGACAACGACGAGTCGCCGCTGGGTAACACCAACTTCGAGATCGCCATCCCCGCAGGGGAGTGGGCTAAACGCGAGAAGCTAGCGTTCGAACGCGACATGCTCGGCCTCTACGTCTCGGACCATCCGCTGCAGGGGCTCGAACACGTGCTGGCCTCGGCCGCCGATGCCAGCATCGCGAGCATCAAGGAAGAGGGTGCCTACGAGCAAAACGCGGTCGTCACGATTGCCGGCATCCTGACCAACGTCGAACGCCGGATGAGCCAAAAAGGCCAGTTCTGGGCCAAGGCTCAGCTCGAGGATCTCGAAGGCAGCGTCGAGGTGCTGATCTTCGCGCGCACCTTCGAGCAGGTGGGCCACCTGATCCAAGACGACCAGATCGTCGTCGTCAGTGGCCGCCTGGACAGCAGCGAAGACCAGTACCGCGTCCGCGTCAGCGACCTGTCGATCCCGGACCTGACCACTCAGGACTCGAGCCCGGTGACGCTACAGATCCAGGCGCTGCGGTGCACCAAGCCGACCGTAGCGCGGTTACGCGACATCCTGCGCCAGCATCCGGGCATGGTCGATGTGCATCTGCGGGTGATTAACGGTCCCCGGATCACGCAGGTCAGGCTCGACGATGGGCTGCGCGTCACGCGGAGCCCGGCACTCGTCGGCGACCTCAAGGTGCTCTTAGGGACCGACGGGTTCGTCCAGTAGATGATGGCGCGGGGCTGGCGGGACACGGCCGGTCGACTTCTGCAGCGCGGCCGTGGTGCCTACCGCAGCCAGTTCATAGGTACGCCGATATCGGCCGGCGGCTCCCGCGGACTGGTGTTGCGCGGACAGGTCTGGACCGGCGGTGAGGCCACGCCGTACGACGGTGCGGTCGTGATCGACTCGGCCGGTCTGGTCGAGCGGGTCGGACCGATTGACGAGCTGACCATCCCGGACCGGCTGCCAATCATCGGGTCGAGTACCCATTGGATCGGTCCCGGGATCATCGACACCCATGTGCATCTGGAGTTCACCGCGCTGGCGAGCCAGGTCGCGGGCGGTGTGGTGGCTATGCGGGATCTCGGCGCGCCGCTGGCCAAGCTCAAGCGATGGCAGAGTACGGCGCGGCGCACCGGGGCGCAACTGATCACCGCCGGTGCGATCCTGACCGCACCGGGCGGCTATCCGGGCCAGTCGTGGGGCGCGGACGGCTCCGCGTATGAAGTCACCTCCGCCGCGCATGCCGTCGACGCAGTCGGCGTGATGCACCTTGCCGGGGCATCACTGATCAAGATCGCGCTCGAACCCGGCGACGGCTGGCCCACGCTCTCCCCGTCGGTCGCGGAGGCCATCGTCGAGGCCGCCCATGGCCACGGCCTGTCGGTGGTCGCGCATGCGCTCACCGTGGAGATGGTCCACCGCGCGTTGTCGGCGCGAGTGGACGAGCTGGCGCACACGCCGACCGAGGAGCTCCCGTCCCGCACGATCACGCAGCTCGCCGATGCGGACATCCGAGTCAGCTCCACGCTTCAGACGTTCTTCTCCGGGGGAATCGGCCGACCGGCCCTGCACAACGCCGCCGCGATGGTCGAGGCCGGCGTGCCACTGGTCTACGGCACCGATCTCGGTAATTCCGGCACCGTCCCCGGGGTCGATCCGCGCGAGCTTGACCGGCTTGCGCAGGCCGGCCTCGGCAGGTGGGGAGCGCTGCGGGCGGCGACCGACCGCGCCGCGCACAGTGCCGGTATGGACCGCTCACTGGGGTTTATCCGTGCGGGGCAGACAGCGCGCTGCGTCGTACTGTCCGACGACCCGATCAAGGAACCCGGCGCATGGCGGGCACCGACCGCTGTGGTGGTCCGTGGCAAGGTGATAAGACCATGACTGTGCCGACGCCGCCAAAAGTACCTGTCCCGCCGAATACGCCAACCCCAGCGGTTTCTCTCGGGCCGGGGAAGCCGTCGTTCTTCGGCCAGATCGTTGCCGACCTGCGGGCCGACCTTCACGACAACCGCCACCGGCTCGCGCTGGCGATCGGCCTGTACGTGCTGGGTGGCGCCGTGGTCGGGGTGGCATGGGCGCTGTGGGCGCCACGCGAGCGCTACCAGACGGTCAAAGGTGGTTACGCGTACGTCGATCTCAACGCCGAGTGGCAGGTCGGCGGGGACGTCGTGCTCTTTCTGATGCTGCTGACCCTCACCGTGGTGCTGACTATCTGGTTATGGGGGTGGGGGCCGCGACGCGGTCTGATGGCCCTGGTGACGGCCGTCTGTGGTTCGGTGGCGGCGGGGTTCGTCGCGTGGCTCATCGGGATATTGGTGACCAGCAAACCCGGCCAGACCGACCTCAAGACACTTGGCGCGGTCTTTTCGATCGACCAGCGACTGCACTCAGTGGCGACCATCTTGCTGCCGGCGGTGTTCGCCGCGCTGCTGTATGTGGTCCTGGCAATGTTCAGCGGGTATGACGGACTGTGGCGGCGCGCCGAGATCACTGCCTCCAACGGTGCCCCCGAAAGCCCGGCGCCGGCTAGTTCCGACCAAACGCGGCGGGCAGGTCGCCCGGACCCACCGGTAGGGCACCCAGCCGGCTGATCAACGCCAGCTCGCGGGTGATCAGGCTGCGTTGCCGTGCCAGTCTCAGCGCGTCGCTCGGGATCTCCAAGACCTCCTGCTGCTCGGTCCGCGACAAGCGCACGGCCGAGGCCATCAGCCACGACAGCGACGGCGCGTCCGAGGGCAGGTTGGCCTCGGTCACCGGAATCGTGGTCCGGCCGCGGATATCGGCCACGCCGCGCACGTACTTCGCAAACAGCAACAGGTTTTCCGACGCCAGCGCCTCTACCTCGTCCAGCGTCAGCGGATCGGCTGGCTGGTCGTCGAACGGCTCCACTCGGCCGCAGACATACGGCCGACCCTCGTCCACCAGCTCCAACAGCCGGAACCGCTCACGGCCCAACACGGTCACCTCGAAGGTGTCGGTTTCATCGGCATCCTTTGCACGCCGCACCATCCGTAGCGTCGCGGTGCACCCCACGTCGTACGTGTCGGGTCGCGGGGTCAGGTCTGCGCTCGAGCCGCTGCGCAGCCCGATGACGCCGATCTCGCTGCCGGGCACGCGCTGCAAATCCTCGAGAAGCTGGACGTATCGCGGCTGGAAGATTCGAAGCGGCATGAGGGTGCCGGGATAGAGGATCGCTTCCAAGGGAAAAAGGGGGAGCGTCCGGTCCATGGCTACAGCCTAGGTGTGACCTATTTCGCGCTGTCCCGCGACGTACCCTAAGTAGGTGACTACTAACTCGACCCAGCAGGGTGTGCTGCGCACGATAGATCTTCGTGGCCAGCACTTGTCGACCGTCCAGCTGCGCCAAGTAGTGCCGCGGGCGGACATCGACGTCGACCGGGCGCTGGAGTCTGTGCGCCCCATTCTCGAAGACATCCGGGTGCGTGGCGTCCGGGCGGTCAAGGAGGTCACCGCTCGTCTCGACGGCGTCGAGCTCGACTCGATTCGGGTGCCTCGCGAGCGCTGCGCTGAAGCGCTCGAAGCGCTCGACCCGCAGGTCCGAGCGGCGCTCGAAGAGTCGATTGCGCGGGCCCGCAAGGTGCACGCCGACCAGCGCCGTACCGACGTCACCACCAACGTCGTACCTGGCGGCACCGTCACCGAGAAGTGGCTGCCGGTCGGGCGAGTCGGGCTCTACGTGCCCGGCGGGCTCGCGGTCTACCCCTCCAGCGTGGTGATGAACGTCGTACCGGCCCAGACCGCCGGTGTCGGTTCAATCGCCGTCACTTCGCCCCCACAGAAGGCTTTTGGCGGCCTGCCACACCCAACAATCCTCGCCGCGTGCGCGTTGCTCAACGTCGACGAGGTGTACGCCGTCGGCGGCGCGCAGGCGATCGCCATGTTTGCCTATGGCACCACCGAAAACGAGCCGGTCGACCTGGTCACCGGACCGGGCAACATCTACGTCACCGCGGCGAAGCGTCAACTGCGCGGGCTGGTCGGCATCGACTCCGAGGCCGGGCCCACCGAGATCGCGATCCTGGCCGACGACACCGCGGACCCGGTGCATGTCGCGGCCGACCTGATCAGCCAGGCCGAGCACGATCCGCTGGCCGCATCGGTCCTCGTCACTCCCAGCGAGACGCTCGCCGCGGCCGTGGATGCAGAGCTGCGGGTCCAGGTCGAGGCGACCAAACATATCGAACGCATCGGCATCGCGCTGGCCGGTGAGCAGTCCGGTGTGGTTCTCGTCGACGACATCGAACAGGGGCTGCTGGTCGTTGATGCGTACGCCGCGGAGCACCTGGAGATCCAGACCGCCGACTCGTCGGAGGTCGCGGCCCGGGTGCGTAATGCCGGATGTATTTTCGTCGGTGCCTGGTCGCCGGTCTCGCTGGGTGACTACTGCGCCGGATCCAACCACGTACTACCCACCGGTGGGTGTGCGCGACACTCGTCGGGACTGTCCGTGCAGTCTTTCCTGCGCGGGGTACACATCGTCGAGTATGACCGTGATGCGCTGCAGGAGGTCGCCGGCCACGTGCAGGCGCTCGCCAACGCCGAAGACCTCCCGGCGCACGGTGCCGCCGTGCGGCTGCGGTTCGAACAGCCACGCCTCGAACAACCGTGAGCGCGCAGTCACGGGAGATGGTGCGCGCCCTTCTGCGGCCGGAGTTTCGCGAGCTGACGGCGTACGGCGCACCGCAGCTCGACGTGCCGGTCCGCCTCAACACCAACGAAAACTCCTACGAGCTACCGGATGCGGTGGCGCAGGCCGTTACGGCGGCGCTCGCGGCGGAGGTCAAGGATCTCAATCGCTATCCCGATCGCGAGTTCACCCGACTGCGCTGTGCGTTGAGCGGCTATCTCACGGGGCAGACCGGTGTGCCACTCGAGGTCGCGCAGCTGTGGGCGGCGAACGGCTCTAACGAGGTCATCCAGCACATCCTGCAGGCATTCGGCGGCCCGGGCCGACGTGCGCTTGGGTTTGTGCCGTCGTACTCGATGCACGAGCTGATCTCGATCTCGACCGGCACCGGCTGGATCCGCGGCCGACGCGACGAGCAGTTCGACCTGCAGGTGGCCGATGCGCTCGCTCAGATCGCCGAGCACGATCCGGACGTCGTGTTCCTCTGCTCGCCTAACAATCCCACAGGTACGGCGATGTCTCTCGAAGTCGTCGAGGCCGTGCTCGGCGCGACGCGGGGCATTGTGGTCGTTGACGAGGCATATGTGGAGTTCGCTAGGGAAGGTACATCGAGCGCGCTGCGGCTGCTGCCGGACAACCCGCGGCTGATTGTCAGTCGCACGATGAGCAAGGCGTTTGCATTTGCCGGCGCGAGAGTGGGCTACCTCGCCGCCGACCCTGAGATCACGGAGGCCATGCGGCTCGTGCGGTTGCCCTACCACCTCTCGTCGCTGACGCAGGCCGCGGCGATCGCGGCGCTCGGCCACGCCGAGCTGCTGCTGTCGACGGTGGACGCGATTAAGGAGCAGCGGGACCGGATCGTGCGCACGCTGAGGGACTTCGGGCTGCGCCCGGTGCCGAGCGACTCCAACTTCGTGATGTTCGGCGGACTTGCCGATGCGGCCGCCACCTGGCAGGCGCTGCTCGATCACGGCATACTCGTGCGAGACGTGGGCATCGCCCATCACCTACGGGTCAGCGCCGGCACCGAGGCAGAGACCACCGCGTTCCTCGATGCACTGCACCACCATCTGCGAGACAACCCCGCCAACAAGGAGATTGCATGAGCCGCACCGCCCGTATCGACCGCACCACGAGCGAGAGCAGCGTGCTGGTCGATCTGAACCTTGACGGCACGGGCATCAGTGACATCTCGACCGGGGTCGGCTTCTACGACCACATGCTCACCGCGTTCTCGAAGCACTCGCTGATCGACCTTGAGGTCAAGAGCAGCGGGGATATCCACATCGACGGGCACCACACCGTCGAGGACACCGCGATCGTGCTCGGTGAGGCGCTGGGACAGGCCCTCGGCGACAAGCGCGGCATCCGCCGGTTCGGCGATGCGATGGTGCCACTGGATGAGGCGCTCGTGCAGTGCGTCGTAGACGTGTCCGGTCGGCCCTACTGTGTGCACACCGGCGAACCCGACGGTCAGAAGTACGCCGCGATCGGCGGCACCGGGGCGTTGTACGCCGGATCACTGACGCGGCACGTGTTCGAGACACTCGCGTTTCATGCCCGAATCTGCCTGCACGTGACGGTCATGTCGGGTCGTGATCCGCACCACATCGTGGAAGCGCAGTACAAGGCGCTGGCCAGGGCATTGCGCGCGGCCGTCGAACAAGACCCGCGGGCCACCGGAGTGCCCAGCACTAAGGGAGTGCTGTGAGCGCGGTACTTGCGGCGGGTGGCAGCAGCACGATGACCTGGATTGCGGTGATCGGCCTCATGAGCCTCGCCGGAATCCTCGCCGGGGGTGCATGGCAGATGCGTGAGCACCGCGTCGTGGCCGTCGTGCTAGGACTGGCCTCGCTGCTGGCGCTCGCTGGCGGGATCCTGTGGCAGGTCGGGTAGATGGCGGCCCAAAAGTCGGTCGTGCTCTTTGATTACGGGTTCGGCAACATCCGCTCGGCGCAGCGCGCTCTCGAACGGGTCGGCGCGCGCGTCGAGCTCACTCGCGATCGGTCCGCGGCGCTGCGGGCCGACGGCCTCGTCGTACCCGGCGTCGGTGCATTCGCGGCGTGTATGGACGGCCTCATCGCCGCCGGCGGAGATCAGATCGTCCGCGAACGGCTCGCCGCATCCGCCCCGGTGCTGGGGATATGTGTCGGCGCGCAGGTGATGTTCGAGACCGGCGACGAGCATGGCGTACGGCGGGACGGGGTCGGAGCGTTGCATGGCCAGGTCGTTCGACTTACCGCCGATATCCTGCCGCACATGGGCTGGAATACCGTCGATGCCGCCGCGGAATCCTTGCTGTTCAAGGGAATTGACCCGGAATCACGCTTCTACTTCGTGCATTCGTTCGCCGCCCTGAGTGCCGGACCCGGCACGATCGTTTCGACGACGACGTACGGCGAGCCGTTCGTCGCCGCGGCCGAGCGCGGCGCGCTGAGCGTCACCCAATTTCACCCCGAGAAGTCCGCGGACGCTGGTGCCGCGCTCCTCGCCAACTGGATGGACACGCTGTAAATGAATGACACCAAAAACTCTGCCGCACAAGTGACACCGGCGCGACTAGAGCTGCTGCCCGCAGTCGACATCGTCGATGGCCGCGCCGTGCAGCTGGTCCGCGGCGAAGCCGGCTCCGGCAAGATGTACGGCGAGCCTCTGACCGCCGCCGAGGGCTGGCAGCGCGACGGAGCCGAGTGGCTGCACCTGGTCGACCTCGATGCGGCGTTCGGTCGCGGCCATAACCGCGAGCTCATTGCCCGCGTCGTCGGCGCCCTGGACATCAAGGTCGAGCTTTCCGGTGGCATCCGCGACGACGAGTCGCTCGAGGCGGCACTCGCCACCGGTTGCACCAGGGTCAACATCGGCACGGCGGCACTGGAAAACCCGCAGTGGTGCTCGAAGATCATCGGCGAGCATGGCGACAAGGTTGCGATTGGTCTCGACGTACGCGGTGACACGCTCGCCGCACGCGGCTGGACCCGCGACGGTGGCGATCTGTGGGAGGTCCTCGACCGGCTCGAGGCCGATGGCTGCGGCCGGTACGTCGTCACCGACGTACTCAAAGATGGCATGCTGCGGGGTCCCAACGTTGATCTGCTTCGTCAGGTGTGCGCGAAGACCGACGCTCCGGTCGTCGCCAGCGGCGGTGTCACCACGATCGACGATCTGGTGCAAATTGCCGGGCTCACCGGCGACGGGGTCGAGGGCGCGATCGTGGGAACGGCACTCTACGAAGGCAATTTCACCCTTCCCGAGGCGCTCGCCGCGGTCGCGGGCGTCGGTCGCTGAGGCGGCGAGCATGACCCTCGCAACGCGGGTGATCCCGTGTCTCGACGTTGATCGCGGACGGGTCGTGAAGGGCGTCAACTTCGAAAATCTGCGCGACGCGGGCGATCCGGTCGAACTGGCGGCGGCGTACGACGCACAAGGCGCGGACGAGCTGACGTTCCTCGACATCACCGCATCGTCGGACTCTCGGGACACGACCTACGACGTCGTACGCCGCACCGCCGAGTCGGTGTTCATTCCGCTGACGGTGGGCGGCGGCGTACGCACTACGCAGGACGTCGACCGGCTGTTGCGGGCGGGCGCGGACAAGGTTGGCGTCAACACCGCTGCCATCAGCCGGCCGGAGCTGATCGGTGAGATCGCGCAGACCTTCGGCGCGCAGGTACTTGTGTGCTCGCTCGATGTCCGCCGCGAGCCGGGTCAGCCATCCGGATTCGGCGTGACCACCCACGGGGGGCGAGTGTCGGCGGGTCTGGATGCGCTTGCCTGGGGTCACGAGGTGGCCGAGCGCGGCGCTGGGGAGATCTTGCTCAACTCGATGGACCGGGACGGCACCGAGGCCGGCTTCGACCTCGAACTGATCACCGCGATGCGGCGCCGCGTGCAAATCCCGGTGATCGCCAGCGGCGGCGCGGGCAAGGTCGAGCACTTTGCGCCGGCGGTCAAGGCCGGTGCGGACGCGGTGTTGGCCGCGAGCGTATTTCATTTCGGTCAGATGACAATTTCAGAAGTCAAGGATTCGATGGCACGACAAGGCATCGTCGTACGTCGATAGGAAGATGGACCGGTCCATCGGCAACGGATTTTCCGACCACACCTAGGAGCCCCTATGACCTCGCCCCAGGACCCGAATGGCGGGCAGTACTCGGCGCCGCCGAACAGCGGTCAGTACCCCGCGCAACAGCCGGGCGGATATGGGCAGGGCGGTTACCCGCTGCAGTACGGCTACCAGGCCGACCACGCGACCATCCAGTACCAGGGCGGAGTTCCGGCGCCGGCCTACGGATATCAGTACCCGGCCGGATATGGCCCGGCAGGTCCTCGGTCGCCCCAACGTCCTGGCCTCGCGACCGGTGCCGGGGTCTGCGGAATCGTGCTGGGCGTCGGATCGTTCGGGTACGCCGCCGCGCTGCTCATTGGCGCTGCAGCAGCGTCGGACTCAGGCGCGGACAACACCCGCGGTTTTCTCGCGATCGCCTGGATCTGCGGCATCCTCGGGGTGCTCGCATCGGTCTCGCTGTTCGTCGGCGCGATTCAAATGCTGTCCGGCAACAACGCGATGATCCTGCGCCTCGGTGCGGTCGTTGCGATCGTCGCGATCTGGATACTCGCCATCTGGGCGCTGACCGCGCAGACCGGCGCGGGAACGGTCATCACCGTCTCGGCGGTAGTGGGCTCGATCACGCCCGCGGTTGTACTTGGACTGAGCCTCAGTTCGTCAATCTCGAAGTGGATGATGGCCAAGAAGGCATTCAAGGCCGCCGGTTATGCGTAAAAATCTCACACCACCAGTACACTTCTGAAGCAGCCACTCACCTCGTTCTCACATGAAAGAACTCCCATGACGACACCTGACAGCGGGCCGAACACCGGTTCCGAGCAGTTCGGCAACAACGCCGCAGGCAACAACGCCGCAGGCAACAACGCCGCTGGCGATACCTCGACCGGCGGCACTCCCGCCAGTTACGCGCCACCACCGGCGACCGGCGAGCAAAGCGTGCCGCAAGGCTACGGGCAGGACCAGACCCAGGCCTACGGTCAGCAGCAGGCGTATGGCCAGCAGGAGTACGGCCAGCCGCAGGGTCAGCAGCCGGGTCAGCAGCAGGCATACGGACAGCAAGGCTATGGCCAACAGGCATACGGACAGCAAGGTTATGGACAGCAGGGCTACGGACAGCCGGTGTACCCGGTGGGCTACCAGCCCGGTTACGGCGCATCCGGTCCCGGCCGACCAGGCGTTGCCACCGGCGCCGCGATCGTCGGTATCGTGCTCGGCGTCATCTACGGGTTGTGGGGGGCGATCTTCCTCATCGGCTCCGCGGCGGTCAGCGATTCGGGTCTGAGCGGCGGCGATATCGCCTTCGCCTGGATCTCCTCGATCCTGCTGCTCGCGGGTGCGATCATCATGTTCGTCGGTGCGATCCAGTTGCTCGGCGGCAGCAACGGTATGACCATCAAGCTTGGTGCCGCGGTCACCGCTCTTGCGGTCGTGGTCTTCCTGATTTGGTCGCTGATCTCGGGTGCGGGCAGCGGTGTCGGGACGCTCATCGTCGTCACGATCATCGGGCTGATCGGTCCGGCCCTTGTGTTCGGCCTGTCTGCCGGCGGCGCCGTCACCCAGTGGCTCCAGCAGAAGAAGGCGGTCTCGTCTGCCGGCTACTGACCGCAGGGGATGATAGAGGGTATGTCAGCCCGAGTATCCGTAGAACAGTCCGACCTCGACCCCCAGATACGCACCGCGCTCAAGCGTGATGACGCCGGCCTGATCGCCGCCGTTGTTCAGCAGCATGACACCAAGGCGGTGCTCATGGTCGGCTGGATGGACGATGAGGCGCTGCACCGCACGCTGACCACCGGCCGAGCAACGTACTGGTCGCGCAGCCGGCAGGAGTACTGGATCAAGGGTGAGACCTCCGGGCACATCCAGCACGTGAAGTCCGTGGCACTGGACTGCGACGGCGACGTCGTACTTGTGCAGGTTGACCAGGTCGGCGCGGCCTGCCACACCGGGACGGCGACCTGTTTCGACGGCCGCGCGCTGGCCGTGACGACCGATGTTGCTGTCGAGGGCGCCAAATGAGCGCTCTTGGCACCATCACGCCCAGCCGCGCGGAGTTTGCGGCCAAGGTGCGCACCCACCGCGTCGTACCGGTCAGCAAGACTTTGCTCGCTGACGGTGAAACCCCGGTCGGCGTCTATCGCAAACTGGCCGGGGGGACCGGCACGTTTCTGCTGGAGTCGGCCGAACGCGGGCACGCCTGGTCGCGTTACTCCTTCGTCGGGGTGCGCGCGCCGGCAACACTGAGCGAGCAGTCATGGCACGCGCTGCGCAGCCCTAAGGACGACGCGCTGCCGGCGGTTGCCGGCGGATTAGTCGGTTATCTCGGGTACGACGTGGCCGCGATGATCGAACCCATTGGTCACCGCGCCGTTGACGACCTGGGGATTCCGGTGCTATCGATGCTGCTGGTCAGCGATGTCGCCGTCGTCGACCATCACGACGGCACGGTCACACTTGTCGCGACCGAGTTCGTCGATGCGAACATGAGCGCGGCGGAAATTGACGCGGCGTACGACGAGGCCCTGGCGCGGATCGACGCGATGACAATCGACCTGGCCAAACCGTCGCCGGCACCGGTCGAGATCGTCTCCGACGGGCCGACACCGACCCCGCAGTCGCGTACCCCAAGCGGCCACTTTCAGCCCGCCGTACGCAAAGCGCTGGAGGCGGTCGTCGAGGGTGACGTGTTCCAAGTGCAGGTCAGCCAGCGGTTCCAGGTGCAGACAAACGCTGACGCAATCGACATCTACCGGATCCTGCGGCTGCTCAACCCGTCGCCGTACATGTACTTCCTGCGCGTGGACGGGTTCGACATCGTCGGTTGCAGCCCCGAAGCGTTGGTTACGGTGACCGGCGACGAGGCCGTACTGCACCCGATCGCCGGCACTCGACGTCGCGGCGATACCCCCGAACGTGATCAGCAGCTGGCCGACGAGCTCGTCAACGACCCCAAGGAACGCGCCGAGCACGTGATGCTCGTCGACCTGGCGCGCAACGACCTCGGCCGGGTCTGCCACCCGGGCAGCGTGCATGTCACCGAGCTCGGCGCGGTCGAGAAGTACAGCCACGTATGGCATATCGTCTCCACCGTTGTCGGCGAGGTGGCCGCCGACAAGGACGCCTTCGACGTCCTGCTGTCGTGTTTTCCGGCCGGCACGCTCACCGGTGCGCCTAAGGTGCGCGCCATGCAGCTCATCGACGAACTCGAGCCGGTACGCCGCGGGATCTACGGCGGCTCAGTCGGCTACCTATCCGCGGCCGGCGACATCGACATGGCCATCTGCATCCGCACCGCCCTGGTCAAGGACGGCGTCGCGCATGTTCAGGCGGCCGGCGGAATAGTCGCCGACTCCGTACCTCACCTTGAGGAACAAGAAAGCGAAAACAAGGCGCGCGCGGCGCTGACGGCCATTGCCACCGCCGAACGGCTGCGACCGGCCGTATCGGAATCCGTCGCACTGTGAACCGTCTCTACTCGATCTGCCTGACCGGCCTGGTCGTGGCCGCCGGCCTGATCTTCTTCGCTACCAGCCAGGAGTGGGTCCTCCTCCCCGTACCTCAACCGCCGCCGCTACCGGGTGGCCTGAAGTCGGCGACCGGCAGCGACGTACTACCCGGGCTGACGGCGGTCGCGATCGTGCTGCTCGCGGCGGTCGTCGCGGTCGCTGCCACTCGGCGCATGGGCCGTCGGATCGTCGGCGCACTCGTGACCGTCTGCGGCATTGTGGCCGTTGTACTCGTCATACCGTTCCTGACCGGTACGCCGGCATCGGTGCTGGCCGACGTTCGCAGCACCGGGACCAGCGTCGAAGCGGGGCATGGAGTGCCTCCCGCGTACCCGCCGTGGTTGGCGCTGGTCGGCGCGCTGATCGCCGTCGTCGTCGGAGTCGCGATCGCGATGCGGGGACCGTCGTGGTCGAAGATGGGTAGTAAGTACGAAGCCCCCGGCGCGGCAGGTGAGCCCGCCAGCGCGCAGGGGAAGAGCTCGGAGGCAGAGAACTCGGAGGCAGAGAACTCGGAGGCAGAGAACTCGGAGACGGAGAACTCGGGGACAGTTGACCACCGCGAGGCTTGGAATGCACTCGACCAGGGCATCGACCCGACCTAATGGCGCGCCGCTCCCGCGACCGGATCGGACATCTGCGCTATACGCGCAGAGTCGAACACTGCTTGTCGTGGTTGCTGGCTTGAAAGGCGAGCGGTTACGTAGGGATGCCGTCGCGCAGGTGCAAGGTGGCCTCCGGCTTGCGCGGCGCGACCAGGCCGAGGCGGCGGGCATTGAGCGGCGAGACGAGTTCGGCGGCCTCCTCCGGCGTGCACCAACGGGCGCCGGTGATCTCACGCAGGTCGTAGACGAGCGTGTCGAGGTATGCCGCGTCGTACTCGCCGCCGTCGTACAATAGCTCGATCGCGTCACCCCACCCGAGGTACGGCGGCAACCAGTCCAGCACCAGCAGCCGTCCGATCTTGATGTCGACGCCGATCTCCTCGAGCACCTCCCGCTGCGCGGCGTCGACCGGATTCTCACCCGGTTCGACGATGCCGCCGGGCAGCTCCCAGTCGCGTTTGAACGTCGTCTTGCACAGCAGGATCCGGCCGTCCCGGTCACTCATCACCACGTGCGAGATCAGCCGCTTCTTGGGCAGGACCGAGTCGAGCATATGCGTGTAGCCAGCGGTGGTATCGGTCGCTGGATCGCCTGCGATAGCGGCAAAAATTGCCGCGTCGACAAGTTCGGTATCGCGCAGGATCGACTGCCGGGCGATGCCCTCGCGGCGAATGCCGGTGCGCATGGCGATACCGATCGCCCGCGGGTCGTCGGTCGGCACGGAGGTCTCGACCCGGCTGAACCCCTGACGGTCGATAGCCCGCCTGATCAACGCGCGCAGCGCGCCGGCGTACCCGCCGATGGACACCGACGGATCGGCGACCCAGGAGATCGCGGCGACACCGTCGCGGACCTTGGTGACCCTCGCAGTTCCGACGCAGGTGTTGCCGTTGAATAGCTCTACCTCGGCGTACAACTCGTCCCGTCCGACCAGCTTGACAGAGACGTCCGCGCTGATGCTGGCCAGAACTGACCAATCTTGGCTCATGTCCCTATCCGATCATGCCGGGCAACCGGGCGCACGCCGTGGTGCACATCAGGGTGGTTGCGCGAGTCAAATTCGGCGTGGCTACTGTTGTTTATACCGAAATTCGGTGGCGGCGCGCGTTGCATATCGGCGCCGGACACTCAGTCTGAGGGGACCACGAGTGAACGTACTTGACGAGATCATCTCGGGGGTTCGCGAAGACGTCGCGAACCGTCAGCAGGTGGCTCCTCTCGCCGAGTTGAAGGCGCGCGCGCAGGACACTGCCCCCGCGTTGGATGCGATGGCCGCCCTCCGCCGCGATGGCGTCGCAGTGATCGCCGAGGTGAAGCGCGCCAGCCCGTCTGCCGGGGCTCTTGCCGATATCGGCGACCCCGCGCGACTCGCCGCCGACTATGAGGCCGGTGGAGCGCGCGCCATCAGCGTGCTCACCGAAGAACGCCGCTTCGGCGGGTCGCTTGCGGACCTGACCGCGGTGCGTAAAGCGGTGTCAATTCCCGTGTTGCGTAAAGACTTTGTTGTTTCCTCGTACCAGGTCCACGAGGCCCGGGCGTACGGCGCCGACCTGGTGCTGCTCATCGTCGCGGCGCTCGAGCAGCAGGTACTCGTCGGCTTGCTAGAGCGAGTCGAGTCACTCGGCATGACCGCGCTGGTCGAGGTGCACGACGAGCTCGAGGCCGACCGCGCCTTGCAGGCCGGCGCCTCCCTGATCGGCATCAATGCGCGCAACCTCAAGACGCTGGAGGTCGATCGGTCGATGTTCGAACGCATCGCGCCAGGACTGCCTAGCCATGTCCTCAAGGTTGCCGAGTCCGGCGTTCGTGGTCCGCACGACTTGCTCTCCTACGCCGGCGCGGGAGCCGACGCCGTACTCGTCGGGCAGGGTCTAGTCACCGCGGGAGATCCGAAGGCCGCGGTCTCCGCGCTCGTCACCGCGGGCCAGCACCCGGCGACACCTGGGACGTGCCGGTGAGCGACTCGCACAGCCCCGAATGGTCCGCACCGCTGCCCGGCGAACCGGACAGTGCCGGCTACTACGGCGCGTTTGGCGGGAGGTTCATCCCCGAGGCGCTGATCGCGGCGACCGAGGAGCTGGACGACAGCTACCGCAAGGCGATCGTCGATCCGGAGTTCGTCGACGAGTTCCGCACGCTGCTGCGCACGTACGCCGGACGCCCGAGCCTGCTGTACGAAGCCAAGCGGCTGTCTGCGGAGCTCGGCGTGCGTGTCCTGCTCAAGCGCGAAGATCTCAACCACACCGGCGCGCATAAGATCAACAACGTCCTCGGCCAGGCGCTGCTCACCAAAAGAATGGGCAAGACCCGCGTCATCGCCGAGACCGGGGCCGGTCAGCACGGTGTTGCGACGGCAACCGCCGCGGCGCTGATGGGCCTCGACTGCACCGTCTATATGGGTGAGGTCGACACCGAACGCCAGTCACTCAATGTCGCGCGGATGCGGCTGCTGGGGGCCGAAGTAGTCGCCGTGCGGTCCGGCTCACGCACGCTCAAGGACGCGATGAACGAAGCGTTCCGCGACTGGGTGGCCAGTGTCGAAACCACCCATTACGTCATCGGCTCGGTGGGCGGGCCGCACCCTTTCCCGGCCATGGTGCGCGACTTTGCCGCGGTCATTGGCGACGAGGCGCGGGCGCAGTCGCTGGAGCTGCTCGGCAGGCTGCCGGACGCCGTACTCGCATGTGTCGGCGGTGGGTCCAACGCGATCGGGATTTTCAAGGCGTTCATCGCCGACGCCGGCGTCGAGCTTTATGGCCTGGAGGCCGCGGGCGACGGAGTCGATTCCGGCCGGCATGCCGCTACCTTGACCCGCGGGGAAGTCGGCGTACTGCATGGCGCGAAGACCTATGTGCTGCAAGATGAGGACGGCCAGACGCTGGAGTCGCACTCGATCTCGGCGGGTCTGGACTACCCGGGGGTCGGCCCCGAACACGCCTTCTTGAAGGACAGTGGCCGGGCCCGTTACCTGCCGATCACCGATGTCGAGGCGATGGATGCCTTTGCGCTACTTTGCCGTACCGAAGGGATTATTCCGGCGATCGAGTCGTCGCACGCGCTCGCCGGCATCCCGTTGGTGGCCTCCCAGCTCGGCCCGGACGCGGTTATCTTGGTCAATCTCTCCGGTCGCGGAGACAAGGACGTCGAGACCGCGGGTAAGTGGTTCGATGTCATCGGCGTCAGCAGGACCACGTGAGCAAAATTGACGCGGTCTTTGAGGCCGCTCTCAGCGACAACCGTACCGCGCTGATCGGCTACCTGCCGGCCGGATATCCGTCCAAGGCCACGTCGGCGGATTGTTACAACGCACTGGTCGACGGCGGCTGCGACATCGTCGAGGTTGGACTTCCGTACTCCGATCCGGTTATGGACGGGGCCACCATCCAGGCCGCCGCAGACCAGGCACTGGCCGATGGCACCAAGATCGTCGACGTACTGCGGATTGTCTCGGACGTCTCGGCAGCCGGCGGCGTCGCGGTCATCATGTCCTACTGGGCGCCGATCGTGCGGTACGGCGTCGACCGGTTTGCGCGCGACCTCGCCGCGGCCGGCGGCCAGGGGATCATCACCCCGGACCTGATCCCGGACGAGGCGGCCGAGTGGATCGCCGCGAGCGAGGCGCATGGGCTCGACCGGATCTTCCTCGTCGCGCCGTCCTCGCGGCCCGATCGACTCAAGATGACCGTCGAGCACTGCAGCGGGTTCGTGTACGCCGCGTCCACGATGGGCGTCACCGGAGCGCGCGACCAGGTCGGCGCCGGGGCAGCGGAGCTTGTCCGGCGGACCAGGGAGTTCACCGACCTACCCGTCGGCGTGGGGCTCGGCGTACGCACGCCCGACCACGTTCGTGAGGTAGGCGCGTACGCCGACGCAGTGATCGTCGGTTCGGCGCTGGTCAATGCCATCGCCTCCGAGCCTGCTCGCGCCGCGCAGGCCGTTGGGGCGCTCGCCGCAGACTTGAGCAAGGCGACCGGCCGCTGATGTATTCGGTGCTAGCGACGTCGCTCGCGTCAATTCCGAGCCCGACGGTAGGCGCTATCCACCTCGGCCCGGTCAAGATTCAGATGTACGCCATCTGCATTCTCACCGGCGTGATCTTCGCGATCTGGCTCAGCGGGAAGCGGCTGGTCGCCCGCGGCGGTGCGCCCGGCGAGATCCTCGACCTCGCGGTCTGGGCCGTGCCGTTTGGGCTGATCGGTGGTCGGCTCTACCACATCTTCACCACGCCTGAACCGTACTTCGGCAAGGACGGCCACCTGATCGACATCTTCAAGGTGTGGAACGGTGGACTCGGGATCTGGGGCGCGATCGCGCTCGGCGCGGTTGGTGCCTACATTGGTGCCCGCAAAGCAAAACTTCGGATGTCCGTCGTCGCCGATGCGATGGCCCCGGGCATCATTATCGCGCAGGGTATCGGCCGGGTCGGCAACTATTTCAACAACGAGTTGTACGGCGGACCCACCAGCTTGCCGTGGAAGCTTGAGATCTACGACTACGACCTCACCAAAGGTGAGGCGATCCGAGACGCGGCCGGAAACCCGGTCGTCAAGGGCTACTATCAGCCCACGTTCCTCTACGAGCTGATCTGGGACGTCGCCATCGGGTGTGTGCTGCTCTGGGTCGACAAGAAGTACAAGCTTGGCCGCGGCCGCGTGTTCGCGCTGTACGTCGCGCTCTACTGCCTCGGCCGGCTCGGCGTGGAGAAGCTGCGCACCGACGAGGCCGAGATCATCCTCGGTCAGCGGCTCAACGTGTGGACCGCGCTCATCGTCGGGCTCGCAGGACTGGTCATGTTCTTCGTACGCAAGGGCCCGCGCGAGACGTCGGCGTACGTCGATGGACGCGCGCCGGTCGCGCTGAGTGCGGGCGCGGTCACCGACGGGTCAGACACGGAGCCCGACGGTGGTCCTGAGGGTCCCGGCAAGGGAGTTGACACGGCGCCCGATCCGCCGCCCAACCCGCCCGGCAAGTAGCGCGTGAAGCCCGTCATCAGGTCGCCCAACATCTGGGACTCGCCGGCGGTCTACGAGATCGAGAACCGGGCCGTGGATCCGGGTGGCCGGCTGCTGCGGGCGCTGCGCACCACGCATGACTGGACCGCTCAGACCGTGCTCGACATCGGCTGCGGGACCGGCTTCTATCTGCCGATGTTCGCCGCGTCCGCGCGGCAGGTGATCGGGGTCGAGCCGCATCCGCCACTCGTTTCCGGCGCGCGGCGGCGGGTGCAGATCGCCGGGCTGGCGAACGCCGAAGTCCGCACCGGCACCGCGCAGCAACTGCCCGTGCCGGACTCCTCCGTCGATGTCGCGCACGCGCGGTGGGCCTACTTTTTCGGTCTTGGCAGCGAACCCGGCCTGGTCGAGCTGGATCGGGTGATGCGCCGGGGCGGTACGGCGTACATCATCGACAACGACGCGAGCCGGTCTACCTTCGGCAACTGGTTTCGGCGGTCCTGGCCGAATTACGATGTGCGCTCGGTTGAGGCCTTCTACTCCAGCCGCGGCTGGGTCCGGCAGTCGGTCGACATGGGCTGGCGCTTCGCGCGGCGTACCGACTTCGAGTCCGTGGTACGCATCGAGTTCACCCCGGCGCTGGCCGCCCAGATCATCGCCGAACATCCTGGGCTGGAAGTGGACTACGCGGTCAATCTCTGGGTCAAGAAGTTTTGAGGCGCGCGAACACTTGAGGGAGAGGCGCGTGGTGAGCCCGAGGGCGTGGTTAGGCTGATGATATGACTCGCCGCGCGAAGATCGTCTGCACACTCGGCCCGGCGACAGCGTCGTACGGCGCCCTCAAGGCTCTGGCCCTCGCCGGGATGGACGTGGCGCGACTGAACTTCAGCCACGGTACGTACGCCGACCACCGCGCCAGCTATGCCGCGGTACGCCGGGCAGCCGGTGAGTGCGGCCGGCCGATCGGCGTACTGGCCGATCTGCAGGGCCCGAAGATCCGGCTCGGTACATTTACAGATGGTCCGGTGCGGTGGGAGCAAGGGCAGCGGGTCGTGATCACCACCGACGACGTCGCCGGCACCTATGACCGGGTCGGCACGACGTACGCGCAGCTGGCCCAAGACGTCCGTCCCGGCGACCGGCTGCTGATCGACGACGGCAACGTCGCGGTCGAGGTCGTCGACGTGTTCGGCAACGACGTCCACGTCGTCGTGCGTGAAGGTGGCCTCGTCAGCGACCATAAGGGACTATCCCTGCCGAATGTCGATGTCAGTATCCCGACGCTGTCGGAGAAGGACGCCGACGACCTGCGGTTCGCGCTGGAGCTCGGCGTAGACATGGTCGCGCTGTCGTTCGTGCGCCGGGCCAGCGACGTCGACCTGGTCCGCGAAATCATGGCCAGCGTCAACGTGACCGTGCCGGTGATCGCGAAACTGGAGAAGCCCGAGGCGATCGCGGAACTGGACGCGATCGTTCAGGCTTTCGACGGGGTGATGGTCGCGCGCGGCGACCTTGGCGTGGAGATGCCGCTCGAGGAGGTCCCGCTGGTGCAGAAGCGCGCTATCCAGACCGCCCGCGAGAAGGCTCGCCCGGTCATCGTGGCGACGCAGATGCTCGAGTCGATGATCACGCACTCTCGCCCCACCCGCGCCGAGGCATCCGACGTCGCGAACGCGATCCTGGACGGCGCCGACGCGGTGATGCTCTCCGGTGAGACGAGCGTCGGCCAGTACGCCGTGGAGGCCGTACGCACGATGGCGCGCATCATCGACGTCGTCGAGAGTGCCAGCACCCGGGTGCCGCCGCTCGAGCATGAGCCGCGCACTCGGTCAGGTGTGATTGCAAGGTCCGCCAAAGACGTGGGGGAGGCGCTCGGCGCGAAGGCGCTGGTCGCGTTCACCACGACCGGCGACACGGTACGGCGCCTGGCCCGGCACCACACCGACCTGCCCCTTGTCGCGTTCACGCCCAATATCGCGGTGCGCAACCAGCTCGCGTTGACGTGGGGAGTCAAGACCTACATCGTGCCGCAGGTGACGACAACCGACGCGATGATCGCGCAGGTCGACGCCGCGCTGATCCAGCTCGGCACGCGGCAGCCCGGGGATCTGGTCGTCATCGTCGCGGGCAGCCCGCCGGGGACGCAGGGCTCGACGAACCTGATTCGGGTCCACCGCCTTGGCGAAGGCGCCGTCAGCAGCTAACTGCCGTGTCGCCGGATTCGCCGCCCGTCGCGGGTGAGCGCCGGTCGCGGCCGGTGACCGGCCGCGCGGCGGCGTACCCGATAATGGAGTTTTCGCATCTCGCATCACCCATTGGAGGAAACCCGTGAGCCTGACTGGTGACACTGGGTCGGCGCTTCGGCATCCGGCGAAGCCCGGCGAGGAAGGCCAGTCGGCCGTCGACGGTCTCGTCAGGCTGCTTGACCTTGAACGGCTCGAACTCGATCTGTTCCGCGGCAAGAGTCCCCAGCTGACAATGCAGCGGGTGTTTGGTGGCCAGGTCGCGGGCCAGGCGCTCATCGCGGCCGGGCGCACAGTCGACGACGATCGCAATGTGCACTCGCTGCACTCGTACTTCCTACGTCCCGGTGACCCGGCCGTGCCGATCATCTACCAGGTCGACCGCGTGCGCGATGGCCGGTCGTTCACGACTCGCCATGTCGACGCGATCCAGCACGGCAAGGTGATCTTCACGCTGTCGGCGCAGTTCCAGCTGCAGGAGAAGGCGGCACTCGAGCACGGCGACCCGATGCCGGACGTTCCGGACCCGGATTCACTGCCGCGGTTCAAAGAACTCATGGCGCCGTACGCCGGCACCTTCAAGTCGCCTCAGGTTGATCTGCCGAGGCCCATCGACATGCGCTACGTCTCGACGCCGCCGTTTGCCAGGACCGGGCCGGGCGAGCGCTACAACACGATCTGGATCAAGGCCGACGGCAAGCTGCCCGACGACCGGCTGATGCATATCTGTGCGCTGACCTATGCCAGCGACATGACATTGCTTGACTCGGCGATGAGCCCGCACGGAGTGTCGTGGGCGCGTGGTGAGGTCGTGGGCGCGAGCCTGGATCACGCGATGTGGTTCCACCGGGCATTCCGAGCCGACGAGTGGATCCTGTATCGAGCCACGTCGCCGTCGGCCTCTGGCAACCGCGGATTCTGCACCGGCCAGCTGTGGTCTCAGGATGGCCGACTGATCGCGTCGGCCGTACAAGAGGGCGTCGTACGTTCCACTAAGAAGGACTTCACAAGCCACCGCGTCTAGCGCTCCGCCACGCGATCCGTCACGAAATCCCGCCCGTCCGTCACGAAATCCCGACCGTCCGTCACGACAAACGCCCTCTTACTGTCGCTCGTACGCGACAGTAAGAGGGCGTTTCACGTGGTAGCCCCGGTGGGATTCGAACCCACACTGGCGGTGGTTTGAGCACCGTGCCTCTGCCGTTGGGCTACAGGGCCTCACCACAATCATGGCAGGTAGGTCACCAGCCGATGTTGGCAAGGTATATAGGGTAACCAGGTCGATTTCGTGTTCGCTAGTCGGGCGGTACGACGACCGACTGTATTGGAGCGACCACGTGACAGAGCATGATCACCCCGAGTCCGCAGCTACCGAACTCACGGCCAGCCTCGCGCCAGATCAGGCGTTGGTCGCACCCGCCGAAGCCGGCGGCCGGTACGCGCCGCGCGTGATCATCGCGGAAGATGAGGCGCTCATTCGGCTCGACCTCAAAGAGATGCTCATCGAAGAGGGATACGACGTCTGCGCGGAGGCCTCGGATGGGCAGGAGGCCATCGACTTCGCGGTAGAGCTGCGCCCGGATCTGGTCATCCTCGACGTGAAGATGCCGGGCGTTGACGGGCTGGCTGCGGCCGAGCGAATTTGCGCGGACAAGATCGCTCCCGTCGTTATCCTGACCGCCTTCAGCCAACGCGAACTCGTGGTGCGCGCGCGCGATGCGGGCGTCATGGGTTATCTGGTCAAGCCGTTCCAGAAGTCCGATCTGGTGCCGGCGATTGAGATGGCCGTGGCTCGGTTCGCACAGATGCGCGCACTGGACGAGGAGGTCGCCGAGCTTGGCGACCGACTCGAAACCCGCAAACTGGTCGATCGCGCGAAGGCGGCGCTGATGGCCGAGCACAAGCTGTCCGAGGCGGCGGCATTCCGATGGATCCAGCAGAGTGCCATGGAACGCCGTACGACGATGAAAGCCGTCGCGGTTGTGGTGCTGGAGAACATAAAACGCTGACCTGACCAGGTCATCTGACCTTGAAAGCGCGGGCCGGACACAAACGTTGCGATGATTCCGCGCGCTTGGAATATTGCTGTTCGGTCACGAAGGCGAGTTCGGTCACAAATATGCAACATCCGGGCGGTAGATTTCTGCGCCTGTAGACGTCAAGGATCTGGCCGGAACGATCTGGCACTTTTCGTCGAGAAATGAAATATCGGAGGTTAGCGTGGTCCGACGACCGTTGTACGGCGCAGTCGCGGCGTGTGCGATTCTCGCCGTCATCGCAACAGGCTGTGGAGCAAAGAAAACCAACAACAGCAGCAGTGGATCGTCCAGCACGCCCACGATCCAGCCGCTTGAGCAGATCACCAAGGAAGGCAAGAAGGTCCCGGAGGCTGCCGCGAGCACCCCGGCCGATCCGGCCGGTGATGGCAAGGCCAAATGCTCCGGCGTCAAGCTCGCCTTCGCGGGCGCCCAAACGGGCGACAACGCCGCGCTCGGCATCAACATTCTTAACGGCATGAAGACCGCCGTCGACAAGCACAACAAGGCCAACCCGAATTGCCAGGTCGAGGTCGCACCGTTCGACACCGAAGGCACTCCGGAAAAGGCAACCCAGGTCGCGCCGTCGATCGTGCAGGACACCTCGATCGTCGGCCTGCTCGGCCCGGCGTTCTCCGGTGAGAGCAAGGCCGTCGATGACCAGTTCAACCAGGCCGGTCTCGTGTCGGTCACCGCATCGGCGACCAACCCCGACCTCGCCAAGCAGGGCTGGAAGACGTTCTTCCGCGGCCTCGCCAATGACGCTGTCCAGGGCCCGGCCGTTGCGGCGTACATCAAGGACACCCTGAAGGCCAAGAAGGTCTGCGTCGTGAAGGACGACTCTGACTACGGCATCGGTCTGGCGAAGGAAGTCACCGAGACGCTCGGAAGCCTGGTCACCTGCCAGGAGGACGTGAAGACCAAGCAGAAGGAGTTCTCGGCAGTCGTTAATGCGGTCAAGAGCGCCGACGTGAACGTCGTCTTCTACTCCGGCTACTACGCCGAGGCCTCCCCGTTCGTCCAGCAGTTGCGCCAGGGTGGCGTCAAGGCGACGTTCATGTCCGCGGACGGCGTGAAGGACCCGGAGTTCGTCAAGGGCGCCGGTTCGGCCGCCAAGGGTGCGATTCTCTCTTGCCCGTGCGGACCCGCGAGTGACGCGTTCGCCAAGTCGTACGGGGAAGCTACCGGCGGCAAGGTGCCAGGCACCTACTCGGTCGAAGGCTACGACCTCGCCACCGTCATGCTCAAGGGCATCGACTCCGGTGCGGTCACTCGCCCGGCGTTGCTCGACTACGTGAAGAACTACGACGGTGACGGTATCGCCCGCCACTACAAGTGGGACGCCACCGGTGAGCTCGCCGAGACCAACATCTGGATCTACGAGGTCAAGTAGTAGCGACGCACCACATCGGCGACGGAACACCGCCGCCAACACGCATGCGGCCGGACCCTTCCGGTCCGGCCGCACGCATGTCCTGTGCCTTATCGATAAGGAATCTGGATGCACATAACATTGGCAGCGACCACGCTCGCCGATACTTGGATCACGTTCGATACCAGTAGCTTCGTCAGGGATTTCTGGTCGCTGACGATGAATGGTCTCACGTACGGCGCGATCTACGCACTCATCGCCATCGGTTACACGCTTGTCTACGGCGTACTCCGGCTGATCAACTTCGCGCACTCCGAGGTATTCCTCGTTGGCATGTTCGCGCAGTACTTCGTTTTGCAAGCACTTGGCTTTACGCCCGCGGCGGACGCCTATAACGAGGGCGTCGCGTTGACGGTTGCCTATCTCATCGTGGCAATGCTTATCGCGATGATCGCCTCCGGAGCGACGGCCGTGATCATCGAGCGCGTCGCCTACCGTCCACTGCGCAAACGTGGCGCACCGCCGCTTGTCTTCCTCATAACCGCGATCGGCGCCTCACTGGCGATCCAGCAGGCGTTCTTTGTCTGGCGCGGGCAGAACCCTGAGCCGCAGATCCGCTTGATGACGCCGGTCCACATGTTCAACATCTTCTCTGCACAGATCGACAACGTCCAGGTAATGATCGTGGTTTCGGCGGTCATCCTGATGATCATGGCCGACTCGTTCGTCAACCGAACGAAGTTCGGCCGCGGCATCCGGGCGGTCGCACAGGACCCCACCACCGCCCGACTGATGGGCGTCAATCCCGAGAAGGTCATCATGATCACCTTCCTCGTCGGTGGCATTCTGGCCGGCGCCGCGGCCCTCCTTTACACCATCAAAATCCCGCAGGGCATTGTCTTCTCGGGCGGGTTCTTACTAGGCATCAAGGCGTTCGCGGCCGCGGTGCTCGGTGGCATCGGCAACCTGCGCGGCGCGCTTCTGGGCGGACTCCTTCTCGGGGTCACGGAAAACTGGGGTCAGTCGCTGTTCGGCGGCGCCTGGCGCGACGTCGTGGCGTTCGTGCTGCTCATCGCCGTACTGATGTTCCGGCCATCCGGGATCCTCGGTGAGTCTCTGGGGAGGGCTCGAGTATGACGATTTCGCAGACGTCACCGCAGAAGTCCGACAAGGGGCTGCTCGACAAGATACCCAGCGTCGGCAACCCGGTACGCCGCTGGTGGGAGGGGCTTGGCAAACCGGTCAAGCTCACCATCACGATCGCCTTCCTGATTTTCCTGGTCGTTCTGCCGCTGCTCAACCCGCCCGGCATCAGTACCGACAGCGCCGGCCTGCAGTTCAGTAACGTGCTCGCCGAGTGCGCGCGCACCGGACTGATCGCACTTGGGCTCAACGTCGTCGTTGGCCTTGCCGGGCTGCTCGATCTCGGGTACGTCGGTTTCTTCGCTGTCGGCGCGTACGTCGTCGCGTTGCTGTCCAGCCCCGACAGCGAGCTTGCGCTGCGCTGGTCGTGGCTCGCGTGTGTGCCGATCGCGATGGTGGTCACCGCGCTGTCCGGGCTCCTGCTCGGATTACCCACGCTGCGACTGCGTGGCGACTATCTGGCGATCGTGACGCTCGGGTTCGGTGAGATCGTCCGGCTACTTGCCGACAACATCGGTCCCTTGAAAGGCCAGACCGGTTTCGCCCGGGTCGCATTCCCCGTGGTCGGGAAGAGCGAGTCGCGGCCATTCGGATTCTTCTCCAACGCCAACAACACTCTGCCATTCACCTCCGGCCTTGCCTGGTACTGGCTGATCATCGTGTTGATTCTGCTCATGCTCTGGGCAGTGAGCAATCTGGAGCACTCTCGGGTCGGTCGCGCTTGGATAGCGCTGCGTGAGGACGAGGACGCGGCCGAGATCATGGGCGTGAGCACATTCAAGTACAAGCTGTGGGCCTTCGCGATAGGCGCCGCGATCGGAGGGCTCTCTGGGGCGCTGATGGCTGGCCAAGTCCAGTTCGTCAACAACCAGAAGTTCGATGTGGTCACGTCGATGCTGTTCCTGTCCGCCGTCGTACTCGGCGGGCAGGGTAACAAGCTTGGCGTGCTGCTCGGCGCGTTCTTGATCGTTTACATCCCGTCACGGTTCACCGTGATCGCGGAGTGGAAGTTCCTGATCTTCGGTCTCGCGCTGATTGTGCTCATGCTCTTCCGGCCGCAGGGGTTGATCCCGGCGCGACATCGATTACTCGGGGCCGAACTCCCGAAGGATGCAACGATCGAGTACATACCCGACGAAGAGGTTGACGGCATACCGCCATCGAACAGGGAGGCGCTATGACCGCCGACAGGCCGGCAGGCACCAACGTCGAGGCGCACTCGCCACTCGCGGACCTTCCCGAGGCACGCGCCGTCGAGGTCGCCGAAGCCATCGAGGGCCGCGACGCGGGTGCGGCCGGGGAGACCCTCGTCCACATCGACCATGTCACGATGAAGTTCGGCGGCCTGGTTGCTCTCGACGACGTGGACTTCACGATTCGCCGTGGCGAGATCCTCGGCCTGATCGGTCCCAACGGCGCCGGAAAGACGACCTGCTTCAACGCGATGACCGGCGTTTACCGTCCGACCAGCGGCTCGGTCATCTTTGACGGCAAACCGCTGACCAAGGTCAAGCGCAACAAGATCACCCGGCTCGGCATCGCGCGAACCTTCCAGAACATCCGGCTGTTCCCGACGATGACCGCCCTGGAGAACGTGGTCGTCGGCGCGGACGCGCGGCACCACACATCCGTGCCCGGGGCGCTGTTCCGGTCTGCGCGCCATCGCCGCGAGGAGCGGGAGGCGATCGACCGCGGGGTCGCGTTGCTTGAGTTCGTCGGCATCGGCGACCGGGCGGGCGATCAAGCGCGCAACCTGCCCTACGGTTATCAGCGTCGGCTGGAGATCGCCCGCGCGATGGCGACCGAGCCGAAGCTACTGTGCCTCGACGAGCCCGCGGCCGGGTTCAACCCGGCCGAGAAGATCGAGCTGATGGGCCTGATCAAACAGATCCGCGACCAGGGCTACACGGTGCTGCTGATCGAACACGACATGCGGCTGGTGATGGGCGCGACCGACCGCATCGTCGTACTGGAGTTTGGACGGAAGATCGCCGAAGGCACGCCGCAGCAGATCCGCGACAACCCCGCGGTCATCGCCGCGTACCTCGGCGTACCCGAGGAGGAGGTGGATCTCGATGGCGATGCTTGAGCTGCACGATGTGGTCGTTAACTACGGCGCGATCGAGGCGCTGCACGGGTTGACGTTGCAGGTCGAGGAGGGGCAGGTCGTCAGCTTGATCGGGGCGAACGGCGCCGGCAAGACGACCACGATGCGGGCGATCTCCGGAGTGCGTCCCCTGACTTCCGGCAAGATCATGTTTGAAGGCAAAGACATCACCCGGATGGCGGCGCACAACCGGGTCGCCGAGGGTATCTGCCAATCGCCGGAGGGCCGGGGCGTGTTTCCGGGTATGACCGTGCTGGAAAATCTTGACATGGGGACCTTCGCACGCAAGTTCCCGTCTAAGGCGGAGTACAACGAGATGGTCGAGCACATATTCGGCCTGTTTCCGCGGCTCGAGGAGCGTAAGGGCCAGAAGGGTGGGTTGCTTTCCGGCGGAGAGCAGCAGATGCTCGCGATCGGACGGGCGCTCATGGCGCGGCCGAAACTGCTGCTTCTCGATGAGCCGTCGCTCGGCCTCGCCCCCAAGATCATCCAGCAGATCCTGCAGATCATCACCGGCATCAACAAGGACGGCACCACGGTCCTGCTCGTTGAACAAAATGCGCAGGGTGCCTTGTCACGATCGCACTTTGCATACATTCTGGAGACCGGCGCCGTGACGAAGTCCGGACCGGGCAAGGAACTGTTGACCGATCCAGCGGTGAAAGAGGCTTACCTCGGCGTCGCCTGAGACGGTCCTGAGTCCCGTTGGCTCGGGCGTTCGGGCACGGCGTACGGTAGGTCACTGTGCGCACTGGAGGTGTTGTTGAATGACTCGCGCAGCGCTGCCGGTTCGCGATGCCCATGAGGGTGACATCACCGCGATTATGCACCTGACCGCGAACGTCCTGGACGAAGCGGAAGGGCACTCGCACGCGGGGGTACGCCGCCTCCTCGAGGGTCCGGATATGCGGAGCCGTCAGGCTCAGTTCGAGAAACTGCTCAACGATGCAGACGTCCGCGTCATCGTGGCGACCGACCCGCTCGACGACACGGTGATCACCGGCGTTGCGGTGCTGACCGAAGACACGATTAGTGCGGTCTTCGAGGCGCCGGCAATCTTCGTCAACTACCTGCTGGTGCCTGGCAGTTTCCGCAACCGCGGCATCGGCAATGCGCTGCTGTGCGAGGCGACCCGGTACGCCGACCGCTGCGGGGCTAAGCACCTCATTGTCGGCGTCAGCTCGACCGCGCGCGAGACCAACCGTTACTACGCTCGGCTCGGGTTTGCGCCGCTGGTAGTACGCCGGATCGCCTCCGTGGCGCATCTGCGCAAGTCACTGGGGATGGTTTCGGCGTACGGCGATCGGCGCGGCTCGCGGCTGCGTACCATTCGTGCGCCGTTCGCCGCGATCACCCGCGGTCAGCGGCTCGCTCAAGCCCGCGCCGAACGTTCCTAGCTTTTACCACCGGGTTTGCCGGGTAACGTCATCGCGGTCAACTGTGCGGTGCAGCACCGATTGCCCGCGTCGTCGGTGATCACGATCTGAAACGTCTTCAGTGTGCGACCCAGGTGGATCGGAGTGGCTACACCGGTCACGATCCCGCTGGTCGCCGACCGGTGGTGCGTCGCCTGGAGCTGGATGCCGACACTATAGGTCCCCTCCGGGGAGTTCACTGCCGCGCCCATCGAACCGAGCGACTCGGCCATGGCCGCGCTTGCTCCGCCGTGCAATAGCCCCATAGGCTGGATGTTGCCTTCGACCGGCATCGTGGCAACGAGCCGCTGCGGGTTCCAGTCACGCACGACCAGGCCTAGCTTGTCGTCCATCTGCCCGTCCGGGCGGAATCGCTTCTTGAGGTGGGCCGGCGGCCCCGAGACCGGCTCTGTGGTCTCGACTGGTTCGGAAGATGTCATGGCGCAACCCTAGACTCGGGGGTGTGACTACCCCGAATCGGCTCCTGCTCCTCGACGGGCACTCGCTCGCATACCGTGCGTTCTTTGCGCTGCCGGTCGAGAACTTCTCCACGACCGACGGCCAGCCCACCAACGCGGTCTATGGATTCACCTCCATGCTGATCAACCTGCTGCGCGACGAGCAGCCCACGCATCTCGCGGTCGCGTTCGATCTTTCGCGCAAGTCCTTCCGCACCGAGCAGTACGACGGCTATAAGGCAAAGCGGGCGGCGTCGCCGAGCGAGTTCAACGGTCAGGTGAGCCTGATCCAGGAAGTACTCGACGCGCTGAAGATTCGCTGGGTCACCGCGCAGGGGTTTGAGGCCGACGACATCATCGCGACGCTGACCGCGCAGGGGCGCGCCGCCGGCGTCGACGTCCTCGTGTGCTCTGGAGACCGGGATGCCTTCCAGCTGATCGACGACCACGTCACGGTCCTCTATCCCAAGCGTGGCGTGTCCGACCTTTCGCGGATGACCCCGGCGGCTGTCACCGAGCGGTACGGCGTGGGCCCTGACCGTTACCGGCACTTGGCGGCGCTGGTCGGTGAGGACAGCGACAACCTGTCCGGCGTCCCGGGTGTGGGCCCCAAGACGGCGGCCAAATGGATCACCAAGTACGGCTCGCTGGACGAGATCATCGAGAATGTCGGCGAGATCAAAGGCAAGGTCGGCGATGCGGTCCGCGAATACCTTCCCGACGTGCTGCGCAACTTCGAACTCAACCGGCTGCTGCCGGATCTCGACCTCGGTGTCGAGGTCGCCGAGTTGCGAATGCAGGGCTGGGATCGCGACGAGGTGCACAAAGTCTTTGACTCGCTGCAGTTCCGGGTGCTGCGCGACCGTCTCTACGCGACCTTGACCTCCGCCGAGCCTGAGGCGACCGACGGGTTTGAGTTTGACGCCACCACGATCGAGCCGGGTGCGCTCGCCGACTGGCTGGCCGCCAACGCGACCGGGACGGCGCCGGTCGGCCTGTCGCCGCGCGGCACCTGGGGACGGGGGACCGGAGAGCTGTCCGGTATCGCCGTCGCGGTCCAGGATGGCGCCTCGGCGTACATCGACCTGCGGCCCGAGCAGCTGACCGCCGACGACGACACGGCGCTCGCAGACTGGCTTGCCGACGCCAAAATCCCCAAGGTTATTCACGACTGCAAAGGGCCCATCCTGGCGATCGTCGCGCGCGGCTGGACGCTGGCCGGGCTGCGCAGCGATACGGCGCTGGCGGCGTACCTCGTCGCGCCGGGACAGCGTTCGTTCGACTTGGCAGACCTCGTACTTCGGCACCTGCAGCGCGAGCTGAGCGCACCGAGTGACGAGTCCGCCAAGCAGCTGACCCTCGACGGCGGAGAGGACGAGGCCGACCGGCAGATCGCCTCCGAACACATCGCCCGGGCGATCGGCACGGTGCAGCTGGCCGTCGTACTCGACAAGGAGCTGGCCGACCGTGGAGCGACCTCGCTGTTGCACGACATGGAGCTTCCGCTGGCTACTTTGCTTGCCGACATGGAGATCCGCGGTATCGCTGTCGACTCCGACTACCTTGAGTCGCTGTCCGACCAGTTCGGTAACGAGGTGCGCGCGGCAGCCGACGACGCCTACTCCGTCATCGGTCACGAGATCAACCTCGGCTCACCCAAGCAGCTGCAGGTGGTGCTGTTCGAAGAGCTCGGGCTGCCCAAGACCAAGAAGATCAAGAGTGGCTACACCACCGACGCCGACGCGCTGCGAGGGCTGCTCGAACAGACCCAGCACCCGTTCCTCGAATACCTCATGCGGCATCGCGACGTCACCCGGCTCAAGTCAGTCGTGGACGGGCTGTTGCCGCTGGTCGACGACATCGGACGGATCCACACGACGTTCCAGCAGACCATCGCGGCCACCGGGCGGCTGTCCTCGACCGACCCCAACGTCCAAAATATTCCGGTGCGCACGGCCGAGGGCAGGCAGATCCGACATTCGTTCGTGGTCGGGCCGGGCTACGAGTCGCTGATGACCGCGGACTACAGCCAGATCGAGATGCGGATCATGGCGCATCTTTCCGGTGACGAGGGGCTTATCGAGGCGTTCACGACCGGCGAGGACCTGCACACGTTCGTCGCGTCGCGTGCGTTCGGGGTCGATGCCGACAAGGTCGACCCGGAGATGCGGCGGCGTACCAAGGCCATGTCGTACGGCCTGGCCTACGGGTTGTCGGCGTACGGCTTGTCGCAGCAGCTGCGCATCACACCGGCGCTCGCCCGCGAGCAGATGGACGCCTACTTCGAGCGGTTCGGCGGCGTTCGCGACTACCTACACGACGTTGTCGAGCAGGCCCGGGTCACCGGCTACACCGAGACCATCATGGGCCGCCGGCGTTATCTGCCGGACCTCACCAGCGACAACCGGATGCGCCGCGAAATGGCCGAACGGATGGCCCTCAACGCACCCATTCAGGGGTCGGCCGCGGACATCATCAAGGTCGCGATGCTCAACGTGGAAAAGGCGTTGGCCGAGGCGAAGACCAAGTCTCGACTGTTGCTGCAGGTGCACGACGAGCTCATCCTCGAAGTCGCCAAGGGGGAGCGGGACAAGGTCGAGAAGATCGTCACCGAGTCGATGGCCGGCGCGTGCGCGCTCGACGTGCCGCTGGATGTGTCCGTCGGGTACGGCGCGACCTGGGATGCCGCCGCGCACTAGCCGACACGACCACCCACCAAAGCGGACTCAGGTTTTGTGCGCGACGTAAATAGCCGTACCCGGCACCCATTTCGCGCGCTCCGGACTCCACTGCCCCCACACGACATCACGGCCGGGCACCCATTCGGGCTCGATGACGTCGTCGAGCACAAGGCCGGCGGCGACGATGTCGCGGATCCGCTGGCCGAGGGTGCGGTGGGTTTCGACGTACGTCGGCCGATCGTTGTCGTCGACCTCAAGATAGGCGCGCGGATCGAAGTACGACGTGTGTACCCGCAGGTCCTCCACCGACGGGCTGTCTGGGAAGACCCAGCGCAGTGGATGGTTGGTGGAGAAGAGGAACCTGCCGCCCGGCCGCAGCACCCGCGCGGCCTCGGCCATCACCTCCTCCGGCCGGGCAACGAACGCGATCGCGCCGAACGCCGAGACGACGAAGTCGAAGGTGTCGCTCGCGAACGGGAAGCGGCAAGCGTCGGCCTGCACAAGGGGCACGTCGACCCCGGTGCTTGCATTGAGGCGTGCCGCGTGCCGCAGCATCTCGCCGGACAGGTCGAATCCCACCGCCTTGGCGCCGACCGACCGAAGCCAGCGCGAGACCGGCGCCGTACCGCAGCCGACCTCGAGAACCGTCCGGCCAGCCAGGTCCGCGGCCGGCCCGAGCAGATGTACGTCGGACTCACGCAAGCCTTCGGGGCACCACAACAGGTCGATATCACCGAGGTCAGCGGCATGTTCGGTAACGTAGTTGTCCGCATCGAGATCCCACCAGTGGCGCGCCGCGCGGCGCGACTCATCGGGCTCGACCGGACGATGTTGCACCGCTGCGGCCGAGCCGAGCTCGCCGTCGGCGATGGGCGGGTGCTGCGAACTAGGCTGCTGGGTCACGGCGTCCTCTTCCAACGATTGACGCACTGGTGAGCGCGTAATTATTTCTGTGAGCAGAACAATCCGCACTTGGATGGGAGTGGGGGTAGTCTCCACGCCTTCCTGTGCGTACCATGAACGGTGCGCTAGGGGTCTGCGCGTTCCCGGAATGGAGCGGACCGCGCTCGAAGTGCTGTTTGTTGCTCGGTTTCGGCCAGTCGTAAGACGTGGGCGGGGTGTCGGTCAGTTCTGATCCTATTGCCCACCAATGGTCGCGGGTGCACGCGGCGGTTCGAAAAGGGCCCCGGCAGCACACCGATTAATTGTCCGCACCGGAGCAACCCTCTACATGACCGCAACCACCCACAGCACCACCGACGCACCAACCGCCTCTGGCACCCCGCAGGTCGCCGTAAACGACATTGGCTCGGCTGAAGATTTCCTCGCCGCCGTCGACGCGACCATCAAGTACTTCAACGACGGAGACATCGTCTCCGGCACCATCGTCAAGGTTGACCGCGACGAGGTTCTCCTCGATATCGGCTACAAGACCGAAGGTGTCATCCCGTCGCGTGAGCTGTCGATCAAGCACGACGTCGACCCCAACGAGGTCGTCACCGTCGGTGACGAAGTCGAGGCCCTCGTCCTCCAGAAGGAAGACAAAGAAGGCCGCCTGATCCTGTCCAAGAAGCGCGCGCAGTACGAACGCGCGTGGGGCAAGATCGAAGAGCTCAAGGAAGCCGACGAGCCAGTCAAGGGCACCGTCATCGAGGTCGTCAAGGGTGGTCTCATCCTGGACATCGGCCTGCGTGGGTTCCTTCCTGCCTCGCTGGTCGAGATGCGTCGCGTCCGCGATCTGCTGCCGTACGTCGGCCGCGAGATCGAAGCGAAGATCATCGAGCTGGACAAGAACCGCAACAACGTCGTGCTGTCGCGTCGGGCGTTCCTGGAGCAGACCCAGTCCGAGGTTCGCAGCGAGTTCCTGCACCAGCTGCAGAAGGGACAGGTCCGCAAGGGCGTTGTCTCCTCGATCGTCAACTTCGGCGCGTTCGTCGATCTTGGCGGCGTCGACGGTCTGGTCCACGTCTCGGAGCTGTCGTGGAAGCACATCGATCACCCTTCCGAGGTTGTCGAAGTCGGCCAGGAAGTCACCGTCGAAGTCCTCGAGGTCGACCTGGACCGCGAGCGCGTCTCGTTGTCGCTCAAGGCGACCCAGGAAGATCCGTGGCGTCAGTTTGCGCGCACGCACCAGATCGGTCACGTCGTACCCGGCAAGGTCACCAAGCTCGTTCCGTTCGGCGCGTTCGTGCGGGTCGAGGACGGCATCGAGGGTCTGGTCCACATCTCGGAGCTGGCCGAGCGCCACGTCGAGATCCCGGAGCAGGTCGCACAGGTTGGCGACGAGCTCATGGTCAAGGTCATCGACATCGACCTCGAGCGTCGCCGCATCAGCCTTTCGCTGAAGCAGGCCAACGAGGGCGAGGGCGGCGAGAAGCCAGAGTTCCACCCCGAGGCCTACGGCATGGCTGCCTCGTACGACGAGCAGGGCAACTACATCTACCCCGACGGCTTCGACGCGGAGACCCAGGAGTGGCTGGAAGGCTACGACAAGCAGCGTGAGGAGTGGGAGCGCCAGTACGCCGAGGCGCAGGCTCGCTACGAGACCCACATGAAGCAGATCGACGCGGCTAAGGAAGCCGACGCCGAGGCTAACGCCGAGCAGGGTGGCGGCGGTGGCGGTTCGTACGCTTCTGCCTCCGAAGACGGCTCCGGCACGCTTGCCTCCGATGAGGCTCTCGCAGCACTGCGCGAGAAGCTCGCCGGTGGCGGCGAGTAACTAGCCGCACACACAACGAAACCCCCGAGCCGATTGGCTCGGGGGTTTCGTTGTGTTACCGGAACTACATCGTGTTCGAGGAACTACCTCGAGCGCGTCAGAGTGACATGATGAGCGCGAATGCCGGCGTCGCGCGTTCGCCGATTGCGGCGAACCATGCGAACGAGTGGCGAGCGCGCCGCGTCGAGAGCAGTCTTAACCAGCGTCGTGGTTTGCTGTGCATCTCGTAGAACTCGCGGACTGCAGGCATGTCACGGCAGTAGACACGGTCTGCTCGTCCGAAGCGATGCCTGCCGGCGCGTTCGTGCGGCAGCGTGTGACGTGCCATAGCGAAAATCGCCTCCAATCAGTGTGCGTCGGATCTGCGTGACCCGATGTCGTATTCGGTGTGTAGTTTGCAGTGGTGAAGCGGGAGTTTTAGTTTTAAGACTTCTGTGACAGAAGTGACTGATGGTAGAACCGCTCTAGACTATGAGTCGCTCCGCGCGAACTGCCGTAGGCACGCCGTGGACCGCGGCGCGGGCGAGATCACGTTTTCATCGATGAAGGAGGCGCGGGTGCTGGATATTGGGCTCACCGGGGGAATCGGGTCAGGCAAGAGCGCCGCAAGCGCGGTGTTCCGAGACCTTGGCGCCGTGATCATCGATGCCGACCAGATTGCTCGCGAGGTCGTCGAGCCGGGCAGTGTCGGACTCGAGCAGGTCGTGCGCGCCTTTGGCGCGGATCTGCTCGACGAGCAAGGTGCGCTGGACCGGCCAGCGCTGGCGGAGATCGTCTTCGGCGACGACTCGGCACGGGCAAAGCTCAATGCGATCGTGCATCCACTGGTTCGACAGCGCAGCATCGCGCTGAAGCAACAGGCCGCGCCGGATGCCATCGTCATCAACGACATTCCACTACTCGCCGAGGGCACGATGGCCGCGGCGTTTCACCTGGTCGTGGTCGTGCACACGCCCCGCGACGTACGCCTTAAGCGGCTGATCGGGTCGCGGGGGATGGCCGAGTCGGACGTGCGCGGCCGGATGGCATCGCAGGCCTCCGATGAGGACCGGGCCCGGATCGCCGATGCGCTCTTAGACAACTCCGGGACGCCTCAGGACCTGGTCGCAGCCGCGACCTCACTATGGCGCGACCGGCTCACGCCGTACGCCGACAACCTCGCCGCGGCGCGTCCGGCCGCGCACGATCCGGGTCTGCGACTTGACGACCAAGCCCGGCAACGAGCACTAGCCCGGGTGACTTTCGCCGCATCGAGCGTCGACGACGCGGCACATACGACGTTTCAAGACGAAACCACAATCGTCGTTCGCCCGTCGGACCCCAGTAACAAAAACCCACTGGTACGCCGTTTCGGTGATGCGGGCTGGTTCGCCGGCGAGCCGGAATCGACCGAAAAGCTGCGCAGTTCCGATCCGCGTGTACCTCTGGACCTACACATCGCCGACCCGGGCGCCAGGTAGTCTGACGGATGAGTTTCCGCAGGCAGGCGACGCTCGCATGGTGACGACACACGACGAGAGGCATGACACGTGGCACCCAACAAGACGATGAACCGTGCAGTGGCGATATCGGCGGCCTTGGGTGCCGCACTGTTCGGGATTTCGGCGTGTACGTCGACGGTCAAGGGCGCAGCGTCCCCGGCAGACACCGGTTCCTCGACGAGCGGTGGCAGCAGCGCCTCCTCCGGCAGCTCCGGCAGCAGCTCGAGCGGTTCGGGTGGCAGCAGCGGTAACAGCGGCTCGTCTGGCTCCTCGTCATCCAGCAGCAGTGGTTCCGGCGGAGGTGGCGGCGGTCCGCAGAGTCCCGAGGATGCGGCGCAGGCACCGGGCGAGTCCTTCTCGTACAAAAACGGGGTCGCGGTAAAGCTCGGCTCACCGGCACCCAAGGACTACGACGGAGTGCTGAGCTCTGAGGAGGGCCGTGCCTTCCCATTCACCGTCACCAACCCGAGTGACAAGACCATCGACATGTCGTCGTACCGCAGCCAGACGAAGGTCTACTGTGGCGACAACTTCGGCAACAGCGAGTGGATCTTCAACAGCGCTCCCGAGGTCGGTCCTCCGACCATTGGACCGGGCGCGACGGGGAACTACGAGTTGGCCGTGGCGGTCAAGAAAAAAGACCTCGGCAGTCAGTGCGTCGTCAGCATCATATTCGCCGTCCAGGGCGTAGACGCTACGAGCATTGATCCCGCGAAGTTCGTGGTCACGGTTCCCTGATTCGAGACCCTGGACAAAAGAGCAGTCCGCCAGACAGCAAAGAATGCCAGGCAGCAAAAGAGCCGCACCGACTGACTGTCGGTGCGGCTCTTTCGGCTCGGTGGGCGATACTGGGTTCGAACCAGTGACCCCTTCGGTGTGAACGAAGTGCGCTACCGCTGCGCCAATCGCCCTCGCGGGTGCGCCCTGCGGCGCGATCGCAAATACTACCGCAGCCGCCCGAGCGGCCTGCTATCAGTGCCAGAGCGGGATCCAGTTTGGCGTCCAGCCCGGCACGCCGATCAGATGCAGCACGACCACAATCACGCCGTACACGAACAGTGCGGTCAGCAGGCCAATAAGAATCCGCACCCACATCCGCTGACGCATGACCCAGTGCGTCCAGGCCATCACCTTGCCCTTGGTGAAGTCGAGCAGCCGCTTCGCCCAGGCGAACTCGGTCGCCAAAATCGCGAGGCCGGCGATTACGACAAGCCACCCGGGGCCGGGGAACGGAACCATGATGATCCCGGCGACGAGGACCAGGAAGCCGACGATGCCGACGACGATCCGGTAGGCCTGTTTGAGCGCGGGATTACGTTCGATCCGGTCGCGGAACTTCAGCTTGACCGGCGCATCGTTAGGCAGGCCCGGGTCGTCGTCGGTACGACGTGGGTGTACGTCGCGCTCGGGCGCGTCATGATCAGGCAAGAGAAGGACCGTGAGCCTTTCGATGGAGGTGGGAAGCGTCTATTCTGTCAGACGGTATTATTCCCGGTTCGGTTCTCATCCGCACACACAACGACAGCGTCGCAAGACACCGGGACCCCCGGGTGCAATGGCGTTGAGGTATCGGGTAAAGTTCCATCTCGCTGTTTGAAACGAAAGATAAACGGCAATGCGGACGTGGCTCAGTTGGTAGAGCATCACCTTGCCAAGGTGAGGGTCGCGGGTTCGAATCCCGTCGTCCGCTCTGGGAAGTAACTCAAGATGTCTGCTCCGGCTGGACTCTGGAGGCACTTTCTCGCGGTGGCGTGGCCGAGAGGCGAGGCAACGGCCTGCAAAGCCGTGTACACGGGTTCAAATCCCGTCGCCACCTCAAGACCCGAGTCACGTAGCACGAGGTGGCAGCACAACTGAATTACCACCTGGGCGATTGGCGCAGCGGTAGCGCACTTCGTTGACATCGAAGGGGTCACTGGTTCGAACCCAGTATCGCCCACCAGCAAATAAGTCCCCGATCCGCGCGGATCGGGGGCTTCTGCGTGTCCGCCGGCTCGCCGGTAGTCGGCGCGGGAGTGAGAGCGTCGGCCGAACAGTACGATGACCGACGTGGCTCAAGACAATGCGCATCTGGCGGACATGATCGCCGCGGACCGCACCGCACGCGGCCTCGGCGTCAGCCTGGAGCGCGTGGCCGAGGGTCGTGCCGTCGTCTCGATGACCGTCCGTGCGGACATGCTCAACGGTCACGGCACGTGCCATGGCGGCTTCATCTTCACCCTGGGCGACATCGCGCTGTCGTACGCGAGCAACTCCCGCGGTGTGCTCAATGTCGCCGCCGCGGCCGATATTCAGTACGTCGCGCCGGCGGTCGAGGGAGCCGTGCTGCGAGCGAGCGCGGGTGAACGGGTGCGCTACGGCAAGGCCGGCCGCAACGGGCTCTACGACATCATGATCATCGACGCCGCCGACGACACGCTGGTGGCGATCTTCACCGGTCGGGTCGTTGAGATTCGGTGACCGGGATCCCATTGAGCTGCGCGGCTTCGGCGAGCCGCTCGTCGTAGGTGACTGGATCGAGCACGGCTCGTACCTTAGCGAGGGCGCGGCTAGGATTGATTCGTTAATCGTTCTGCTCAAGGAGATTGTTCTGTGTCTGCGTTGCCTGTAAGTGACCCGAGTGCCGCTCGCATCAAGGTCGCGGGCGGTACGTCGGCGCAGACCGCGATCAACGAGGCAGGACTGCCGGCCAAGGGCGACGACGCGGTCGTCGTCGTACGCGATGAGACCGGCGCACTGCGCGACCTCGCGTGGATGCCCGAGCGCGATACCGAGGTCGAGGCCGTCGCGGCCAACACCGCCGACGGGCGCAGCGTCATCCGGCACTCGACCGCGCACCTGCTCGCGCAGGCAGTGCAAGAAGTGTTCCCGGCCGCCAAGCTCGGTATCGGGCCACCGATTGCCGACGGGTTCTACTACGACTTCGCCGTCGATACGCCGTTCACCCCGGAGGATCTGCAAACGCTGGAAAAGAAGATGAAGCAGATCATCAAGTCCGGCCAGCGGTTCTCCCGGCGCACCTTCGACTCGCTGGACGCGGCGAAGGCCGAACTGGCCAGCGAGCCGTTCAAGCTCGAACTAGTCGACGTCAAGGGCGCCGGCACCAGCGCGGATGTCGATACCTCCGAGATCATGGAGGTCGGTGAGGGTGACCTGACGATCTACGACAACCTCGCAATGCGCGGCGGCGATCGGGTCTGGGGCGACCTGTGCCGCGGGCCGCACGTGCCGAGCACCCGATACATCCCCGCCTACAAGCTCACCCGCGTCGCGGCGGCGTACTGGCGCGGCAAGGAGGGAAACCCGCAGCTGCAGCGCATCTACGGCACCGCCTGGGAGAGCAAGGAGGCGATGGACGCCTACCTCGAGCGGCTCGCGGAAGCCGAACGGCGCGACCACCGCAAGCTCGGCGCGGAGCTCGACCTCTTCTCGTTCCCGGACGAGATCGGCTCCGGGCTGCCGGTCTTTCACCCCAAGGGGGGCGCCTTGTTCGAGACGTCCGGGCACCTTGACTGGTACGCCGAGGGCATGTTCCCGCCGATGCATATCGACGAGGAGCTCGATGCCGACGGCAACGTGCGCAAGGCCGGCCAGGACTACTACCTCAAGCCGATGAACTGCCCGTTCCACTGCCTGATCTTCCGCAGTCGCGGCCGTTCCTACCGCGAGCTGCCGCTGCGGCTGTTCGAGTTCGGCAGCGTCTACCGCTACGAGAAGTCCGGCGTCGTACACGGCCTGACCCGGGTGCGCGGCATGACGCAGGACGACGCGCACATCTACGTCACACCGGACCAGGTCGAGTCCGAGCTGACCAAGCTGCTGACTTTTGTCCTGCAGCTGCTGCGTGACTACGGCCTCGACGACTTCTACCTGGAGCTGTCGACCCGCAACGACGAGAAGTACGTCGGATCCGACGAGATCTGGGCGGAGTCAACCGAGACGTTGCGCCGGGTCGCGACCGAGTCCGGCCTCGAGCTGGTCCCCGATCCGGGCGGCGCGGCGTTCTATGGGCCGAAGATCTCGGTGCAGGCGCGCGACGCGATCGGCCGCACTTGGCAGATGTCGACCATCCAGCTGGACTTCAACACTCCCACCCGCTTCGAGCTGGAATACCAGGCCGCCGACGGCACCCGCCAGCAGCCGGTGATGATCCACCGCGCGCTGTTCGGGTCGATCGAACGGTTCTTCGGGGTACTGACCGAGCATTACGCGGGCGCGTTCCCGGCGTGGCTGTCGCCTGTGCAGGTGGTCGGGATCCCGATCAGCTCTGAACAGGACGACTACATCGACAGTGTGGCCGCAAAGCTGCGCGCACACCGCATCCGCATCGATGTCGACCACTCCGACGACCGGATGCAAAAGAAAGTACGCAACGCGACCTTGCAGAAGGTGCCGTTCGTGCTGCTGGCCGGGGCGAAGGACGTCGAGGCCGAGGCCGTGTCGTTTAGGTTCCGGGACGGCACACAGCACAACGGCGTCGGCATCGACGCGGCTGTCGCGACCATCGTGGCGTGGGTCGAGGCGCGTCGCAATGAGGCACCGACCGCGGACATCGTCGAGATCGGTTAAGGGGTACGTCGTGGCGGACAGCGATTCGGAGGTATTCGACCGGCTCTGGACGCCGTACCGAATGGCCTACATCAAGGGCGAGAACAAGCCGACGGGCAATCCCGACGACCCGCAGGAGTGTCCGTTCTGCACCATCCCGAAGTTGGGCGACCAGGACGGCCTGATCATCGCGCGCGGCGAGCAGGTGTACGCCGTACTCAACCTGTATCCCTACAACGCCGGCCATCTGATGGTCGTGCCGTATCGCCACGTGCCGGAGTACACGGACATCAAGGGCGCCGAGGTCACCGAGTTCTCCGACTTCACCCAGCGTGCGATGCGCACGATCCGCGCGGTTAGCGGCGCGCACGGGTTCAACATCGGGATGAACCAGGGAACGGTCGGCGGCGCCGGGATCGCCGCGCACCTGCATCAGCACGTCGTACCGCGGTGGGGCGGGGACACCAACTTCATGCCTGTCATCGGAATGACCCGGATCCTGCCACAGTTGCTCGCCGACACGCGCGCGCTGCTCGCCGAGGAATGGGGCAACCAGGCGGCCTGAACTCGCATGTAGGCGAAATCGCAGTCCGCACACAGCGAGGGCGCGGTCGGACCGGGCCGCACGGGCATTACTGTTATCGCAATGCTCAACGACTCTCCGGCGCGTGACTTCTTCTCCCGCATCTTCCGTCCACTCGGCGAGGTGCTGGGGAAGGCTGGCGTGCACCCCAACGTCGTGACCATTGTCGGCACGCTCGGGTCGATCCTGGGCGCACTCCTCCTCATCGCCACCGGGCACTTCTTCGCCGGCTGCATGGTCGTGACGTTCTTCGTCTTCCTCGACCTGCTCGATGGCGCGCTGGCACGGTCCACCGGCAAAACCTCCAAGTTCGGCGCCGTACTCGACTCCACCGGAGACCGACTCGCTGACGCGGCGATCTTCGGCGCGCTCGCATTCTGGTTCGGCGCGTCTACGCCGGACCGCCCGATGCTGATCGCCAGCTTGCTGTGCCTGGTCTTCGGCCAGGCCACCTCGTACGTCAAGGCCCGTTCCGAAGGGCTCGGGATTCCGTGCAACGTGGGAATCGCCGAACGTGCCGAACGGCTGATCGTCGTCCTGGTCGGTGTTGGGCTCGACGGACTCGGCGTGCCGTTTGTGCTTGCCGTCGCGCTGTGGGTGCTGACCGCGATTTCGGCCTACACCGTCATGCAGCGACTTCGCGAGGTCTACCGGCAGTCGGCCCTGCAGCTACGACAAGAGGAACAGCATTCGTGAGTTTTCTTGATATATCGGGGAAATTGGGCGATCTAAAGCCTCGGCTGACCGATATGGGATTTGCCGCGGCGTGGTACGGCGTACCAAAAGTACCGACCAAACTTGCCTCTCGTGTCACCGATGCGGTATCCGCACGGATCGCCTCGAGGCCCGGCGCACTACAACAGCTGCGTCTGAACCTGCGGCAGGTCGTTGGCCCGGTCCTGCCCGAAAGCGAGCTCGACGAGCTGGTACGACGCGGCATGCAGTCTTACGCGCGCTACTGGCGGGAGGTGTTTTCGATCCTCTCCTGGGACTTCGACGACGTCATCGCTAGGACCGAGGTGACGGGCCTGGAGACCATGCGCGGCGAATTGGCCAAGGGCAAGGGCGTCGTGATCGCGCTGACTCACTCGGGCAACTGGGACGCCGCGGCGATTCAGGTCGTCAAGGGAATCCCCACCCCGATGAGCACGGTGGCCGAGCGGCTCAAACCGGAAAGCCTGTTTATTCGGTTCCAGAAGTTCCGCGAGGCGCTCGGCATGGAGGTCGCGCCGCTAACCGGTGGTGAGATCCCTTCGACGGCCGTACTGCAGCGTGCCCTTCGCGCCGGTCACACGATCACGCTGCTCGGCGACAGGGACATCGGTGGCAAGGGAATACCGGTGGAGCTATGCGGGCGGGCGACCACAATGCCATCCGGACCGGCGCTGATGGCGATCCAGACTGGCGCCGCCCTGATGCCGCTGGAGCTGGGCTTCCGCCCAAACGGGTGGACGATGACCTACCACGACCCGATCGACATTCCCTCCGAAGGACGGCTCCGCGCTCGGGTGACCGCCGCGACGACGCAGCTCGCGGACGTGTTTACCGGCATCGTGCAGCGCAACCCGCAGGACTGGCACATGCTGCAGCCGATCTGGCCAGACCTGGTCGCCTGATGAGCGGTACGGCGGCCGGGCGCAAGCTGCGGATCGGGATGGTTTCGCCGTACTCCTGGGACGTGCCCGGCGGCGTGCAGTACCACATCCGCGACCTTGCCGAGACTCTCATCGCCCAAGGCCACTACGTCTCGGTGCTGACGCCGGTGCAGTACGACGGTCCGCTGCCGCCCTATGTCGTGGACGCTGGCCGGGCGATGCCGATCAGGTACAACGGTTCGGTCGCCCGGCTGCAGTTCGGCCTGGTGTCGGCCTCGAGAGTGCGCAGCTGGCTCAGCGACGGCGACTTCGACGTCGTACACGTCCACGAACCGCAGGCCCCCAGCCTCTCACTGCTGACCTGCATGCTCGCCACCGTGCCGATCGTCGCGACCGTGCATGCCGCGACCGAACGGTCGAAATGGCTCGCCGCCAGCCAGGCGCTGTTGCAGCCGTTCCTCGAACGCATTGCCGGCCGAATCGCGGTTTCGGAGTTCGCCCGGCGACTGCAGGTCGAGCATCTCGGCGGGGACGCGATCGAGATCCCAAACGGCGTGTTCGTGCGGCATTTCGCCGACGCCACGCCGCTTCCCGGATTTCCGCGTGACGGGCAGACGATCGGCTTCCTCGGCCGGTACGACGAACCGCGCAAGGGAATGGCGGTCACGCTCGCGGCGATGTCGCACCTGGCCAGGGACCGTCCGGAGCTGCGGCTGGTCGTCGCGGGCCGCGGTGATGCCGAGGAGTTCCGCAACGAGCTGCCCGTCGAGCTGACCGACCGGGTCGAGCTGCTCGGGCCGCTCAGCGAACAAGACAAGGCGCGGCTGTTCAAGTCAATCGACGTCTACTGCGCGCCCAACCTCGGTGGCGAGAGCTTCGGGATCATCCTCATCGAGGCGATGGCGGCCGGTGCGCCGATCGTGGCCAGCAACCTCGACGCCTTCAGCCGGGTGCTCGACGGCGGCCGCGGCGGCGTACTGACTGAAATCGGCGATGCGAAGTCGCTCGCGGCCGGCCTGGCCATCGCCCTCGACGACCACGAGGCGACCGCGGCCCGGGTCGCTGAGGCCAGCCGGCTGGTCCAGCAGTACGACTGGTCGGTGGTTGCCAAAAAGGTTCTGGGCGTCTACGAAACGGTCATCGGCTAGCCCGGATCGTGCGGCCGTTAGGGTCGAGCGGTGACGTGGTTGTTAGTAGGGCTTGCTGTACTTGTGCTCGTTGCCGTCTGGATTACCTGGACGGCGGGCCGGATTGACCGGCTCAACGCTCGCTGTGATGCCGCGTGGGCGCGGCTGGACGCCCAACTGGTACGCCGTTCCTCCGCGTTGCGGGCGCTCGCCGAGCAGACGCCGGCGCACCTGGGCGAAGACATGGCCGGCGGCGTTCGGGAGGTTGTGCACGTGTCGATGACGGCCGAACGGGAAAGCCGCGCGGCGAGCGAGAACACGATTTCGGCGTATATCGCGGACCTGCCGACCGAACAGCGGCAACCCGAGCTCACGAAGGAACTGTCCGACTCGTGCGAACGTGTGCGGATCGCGCGGACCTTTTACAACGACGCCGTCCGAGCCAACGCCTCGCTGCGCGCACAGTGGTTGGCGCGAACCTTGCGGCTAGGTCGACGTACGCCGGTCCCGCCGTACTTCGACATCAACGACGTGACGTGAGTCGCGAAGAAGTTTCAGCGTAGAATCTCTGGTATCTGATCACTGTGAATGTTCGCCGCACGCTGCGGCTCCCACAACCCAAACGAAGGTATGTCCGTGTCGAGCAACGAAACCAACAACGAACAGGCCGCGCCCGAAGTTGGCACCGGTCGTGTCAAGCGCGGCATGGCCCAAATGCTCAAGGGCGGCGTCATCATGGACGTCGTGACCGCTGAGCAGGCCAAGATCGCCGAGGACGCCGGCGCGGTGGCAGTCATGGCCCTCGAGCGTGTCCCGGCCGACATCCGTGCACAGGGCGGCGTTTCGCGCGCCAGCGACCCGGACATGATCGACCGCATCATCGAGACCGTGTCGATTCCGGTGATGGCCAAGGCCCGCATCGGGCATTTCGTTGAGGCGCAGGTGCTGCAGTCCCTTGGGGTCGACTACATCGACGAGTCCGAGGTCCTGACCCCGGCCGACTACACCAACCACATCAACAAGTGGTCATTCACCGTGCCGTTCGTGTGTGGCGCGACCAACCTCGGCGAGGCGCTGCGCCGGATCACCGAGGGCGCGGCGATGATCCGCTCCAAGGGTGAGGCCGGCACCGGCGACGTTTCCAACGCGACCACTCACATGCGCCAGATTAACGGCGAGCTACGTCGCCTCTCGAGCATGCGCGAGGACGAGCTGTACGTCGCCGCCAAGGAGCTGCAGGCGCCGTACGAACTGGTCGCCGAGGTCGCCAAGGCCGGCAAGCTGCCCGTCGTACTGTTCACCGCCGGTGGCATCGCGACACCCGCAGACGCCGCGATGATGATGCAACTGGGCGCGGACGGCGTGTTCGTCGGCTCGGGCATCTTCAAGTCCGGCAACCCCGAACAGCGCGCCGAGGCGATCGTCAAGGCCACCACGTTCTACGACGATCCCGACGTGATCGCCAAGGTCTCCCGCGGATTGGGCGAGGCCATGGTCGGCATCAACGTCGAAGAGATCCCGCAGCCGCACCGGCTCGCCCAGCGCGGCTGGTAGCAGATCACTGACAACCGGACCGACCATCAAGGAGTCGCCGTGAACAGCACGCGCCTGACCGGGCGCCGTGCGATCACGGCGGCTTTCCTACTTGTCCTGTTCAGCGCGATGGCGCTGGCGGGGTTTGCCCGGCCCGCGAACGCGGACAGCGGCGACAAGATCTCTAAGTACGACATCAGCTATACCGTCGAGACCGACGGCACGGTGCATGTCAAGGAGACGATCGACTACGAGTTCTCCGGCGGCAGCCGGCACGGCATCTACCGCAATTTGCTGGTGCGGGGCAAGTACAACAATGACAAGGACCGTGAGTACCAGGTCGACAACTTCGCGGTATCCAGTCCGACCGGAGCCTCGACGGCGTACAAGAAAACCGTCACGGACTCCGATGGCGGACGTACGGCGATGGCGCAGTACCAGATCGGCAGCGCCAACCAGTACGTCGACGGTGCCGAGACTTACGTCCTGACCTACGACATCAAGGGCGCGCTCAACCCGCAAAAGAGCGCCGACACTGAGTTTTTCTGGAACGCCACCGGCAACGCGTGGAACGCGCAGATCAACAATGTATCGATCGACGTCACGGTGCCGGGCGGCCCGCAGCAGATCAAGTGTGTGCAGGGGCCCCAGGGCTCGACCCAGCCCTGTGAGACGTCGGAAGTTCAGGGCGACAAGGCGGTGTTCTTCGCCGCCGGGGGTGACTCGTCCTCGTCGTACGGCGTGACCTTCGACGTGGGGATCGACGCGGCGAAGGTCAACGCGACGCCGATACTGGTCGACCGCGCCACCTGGCTGAACCAGCACGGATTTACCACGACGAACGGAATCCTCGGTGCGATCGGGATCATCCTGATCGGAGTGTTCGGCACTCGAACCTCGCGGCGCCTGCGCGACCAGCGGTACACCGGCGTACCGCCCGGCGTCGTACCGTCCGAACGCGAGCTCGCTGCCGGAGGTGGCATCGGCGTCGTCACCGACAAGGGCGATATCAACCCGCCGGTGGCGTTCTCGCCGCCAAAGGGCATGTCGCCCGCCGAGGCCGCTGAGCTGATGGGTGATAAGGCGGCATCCGACGCGCTCCCGGCGACAATCCTGGACCTGGCCTACCGCGGCGCGATCCGCATCCACGCCGACTCCGATAGGGCCAGCGAACCTGGCTACATCCAGCTCGTCGACGAGTCCAAGGCGACCGCGGTGCACGAGCACGAACTACTTGATGGGATGTTCCCTAGCCACAACCCGGGCGAGACCTGCCAGCTGAGCGCGCCGACCGCCGGCGAGGAAAACAAGTTCTACGGCGGCTTCGTGGCCATGCGTACCGCGGTCGCATCCTCGGTCGAGGCGCAGAACCTCTACCGGCTCGGGGACCGGCCGGTGCGCAAGAGCCTGCGTGGGATGGGTGGCTTCCTCGTAGTGGCCGGCGCGATCGGCGCGATCTGGGCCGGCAGCAGCCACCCCATGCTCGTGGTGTGGCTCGTCGCCGCGGTGATCGCCGGTCTCGCCTTGCTAGTCGTCTCTGCACTGGCCAAGGGGTCGGCACTGACCGCTACCGGACGCGCGCGGCTCGACCAGATCGAGGGATTTCGGACCTATCTGGGTACGGCGGAGGCGGACCAGCTGCGCTTTGAGGAGGGCGAGGACATCTTCTCGCGCTACTTGCCGTGGGCGGTCATCTTCGACATGACCGAGCGGTGGTCCAAGATCTGCGCGACGCTCATCGAGCAGGGCCGGATTCCGGCGCAGCCCGACTGGTATATCGGCAACTACAACGGATTGATGGCGATCGCGATGATCTCGTCATTGAACTCGTCGATCAGCCAGGCCGCCGCGCCACCCCCGAGCGCTTCATCTGGTGGCGGTGGCGGCTTTGGCGGTGGCAGTGGCTTCGGTGGTGGCGGCTTCTCCGGTGGTGGCGGTGGCGGTGGCGGTGGCGGTTCCTGGTAGTCCACTCCTACCCGCGATCCGTGACTTTGTGCCCACGGTCCGTGAGTTTGTATCGACCGTCCGTGAGTTCGTATCGACGGATGGTGGGATATTTGTGACGGATGGCGGGCGGGGCGCGAAGCGGGCCAGGGTGCGGCCGGCCGCAACGCGAGAATTAGGAGTTCAAATGCACCGCATCAGGTTGGAGTCATGAGCGAGCTAACGATTGGCGTGCTCGCCTTGCAAGGTGATATTCGCGAACATGTCGCGATCCTCGCGTCACTTGGCGCCAATCCCAGACCGGTACGCCGTCCTGAGGAGCTCGGCGGCCTCGACGGGATCCTGCTACCCGGTGGGGAGTCGACCACGATAGACCGGCTGGCCCGGGTTTTCGGCCTGATGGATCCGTTACGAGTCGCGATCAAGGGCGGCCTGCCAGCGTACGGCTCATGCGCGGGAATGATCTTGTTAGCGGACCGGATCGAGGACGGGATGGCCGACCAGCAGACCATCGGCGGAATCGACATGGTCGTACGCCGCAACGCATTCGGCCGTCAGGTGGACTCGTTCGAGGCGCAGGTCCGCATCGCGCAGATCGGCGAACCGGACTTCCATGCAGTGTTCATCCGGGCGCCATGGGTAGAGTCGGTGTCCGACGACGTCGAGGTGCTCGGGAAAGTCGAGGCCGGCGAGGGTGCCGGTAGAATAGTCGCGGTCCGGCACGGCAACCTAATTGCTACGTCGTTCCACCCCGAGTTGACCGACGATCACCGTGTGCACGGATATTTCGTAGACATGGCGCGCAAGTACTCGCTTGACCGTAAGGAGCATTCGCAATGAGCGGCCACAGTAAATGGGCTACCACCAAGCACAAGAAGGCCGTCATTGACGCGAAGCGCGGCAAGCTCTTTGCCAAGCTTGTCAAGAATATTGAGGTAGCCGCCCGCACCGGCGGCGGCGACCCGGATGGCAACCCGACTCTGTTCGATGCGATTCAGAAGGCGAAGAAGACCTCGGTCCCCAACGACAACATCGAGCGGGCCCGCAAGCGTGGCGCGGGGGAGGAGGCCGGCGGTGCCGACTGGCAGAACATCACCTACGAGGGCTACGGTCCGGCCGGTGTGGCGCTGCTGATCGAGTGCCTCACCGACAACAAGAACCGCGCGGCGAGCGAGGTGCGAACCTCGATGACCCGCAATGGCGGCCAGATGGCCGATCCCGGGTCGGTGACCTATATGTTCACCCGCAAGGGCGTCGTGATCCTGGCCAAGGGCGACCTATCGGAAGATGATCTTCTTGAGGTCGTGCTGGAGGCCGGTGCCGAGGAGATCAACGACCTCGGCGAGTCCTTCGAGATTGTCAGTGACGCCGCGGACCTCGTCGCGGTGCGTACGGCGCTGCAGAAGTCCGATATTGACTACGACTCCGCGGACTCGTCTTTTCTGCCCAGCGTCAGTGTTCCGCTCGATGAGCACAGCGCGCCTAAGGTCTTCAAACTCATCGACGCGCTCGAGGACAGCGACGACGTGCAAAATGTGTACGCCAACTTCGATGTCTCCGATGAGGTCATGGAGGCCATCTCCGAAGATGAGTAGGCCGACCGTTTCGGCGTGTTGCGCACAGCTTGTCGGGTCGAGCAGTTACGGTTAACCTCGAACACATGTTCGCTGGTTGTGGTCGCCGCGGTTACCGCAACCAGTCAGTCTCGAGAATCGGAGTTGCGGCGCATGCGGGTGCTCGGTGTCGATCCCGGTCTGACCCGGTGTGGTGTCGGAATCGTCGAGGGGACTCCCGGTAAAGCGCTGACTCCGATTTTCCACGGAGTGATCCGCACCGCCGCGAACGTGCACATCGGAGAGCGGCTCGACGAGATCGCGCAGATGCTGGCCGACTACATTCGCGTCTACCGCCCCGACGCGATCGCGGTCGAGCGCGTTTTCAGCCAGGTCAACGTGTCCACCGTGATGGGTACGGCACAGGCTTCCGGGGTTGCCATTCTCGTTGGGGCACAAGCGAAGTTGCCACTATCGACGTACACCCCGAGCGAGGTCAAAGCCGCCGTGAGTGGTTCGGGACGGGCGGATAAGAAGCAGGTCCAGACGATGGTGGCGCGCATCCTGCGGATGCCGGAGCTGCCTAAACCGGCGGACGCAGCGGACGCGCTGGCCATCGCGTGTTGTCATATCTGGCGCGGTGGCGCAAAAGCCAAGTTTGAGGCCGCCGTGATAGCGGCGAAAGCAGGGATACGTCAATGATCGCGTCGTTGACCGGCAAGGTCCGTTCGCTTGGTCTGCACTCCGTCGTGGTCGAGGTCGGCGGCGTCGGCATGCTCGTGCAGTGCGCGCCCGGGACACTCGCGCGCCTTCGGGTGGGGGAGACCGGTGCGTTGGCGACCAGTCTTGTCGTGCGCGAGGACTCCCTGACGCTCTACGGTTTCGGCGACGACGACGAACGAATGCTGTTCGAGCTGTTGTTGTCGGCCAATGGCGTCGGCCCCAAGGTGGCCCAGGCGATTCTCGCGACGCACCCGGCCCGGGAGGTGCGCCGCGCCATCGCGACCGCCGATCATGCCGTGCTGACGCAGGTGCCCGGGATCGGCAAGAAAGGCGCCGAGCGGATCGTGATCGAGTTGCGCGACAAGATCGGCTCATTCGCCGATGACAGTTCACCGCAGCTGCAGATCGCGCCCGCGGCACCGTGGCGTGACCAACTACACAGTGCACTGGTCGGACTCGGCTGGTCGGGCAAGGAAGCCGACGAGGCGCTGCTGCTAGTCGAGCCGGAGGCGGCCGCCGCGGTCGAGGCCGATGGCAGGGTCGAGGTCTCGGTGTTGCTGCGCTCGGCGTTGCGGGCGCTCGGCCGCCCATGATGTACGACGAGCACGAGTCCGACGATGAGGTCGTCTCGCCGTACCAAGTCGGCGAGGACCGTGACGTCGAGACCTCGCTGCGACCGAAGTCGCTGACCGAGTTCGTCGGGCAGGTGCGGGTCCGCGACCAGCTCGGCGTCGTACTCGAGAGCGCCAAGCGCCGCGATCAGGCACCGGACCACATCCTGCTGTCCGGGCCACCTGGTTTAGGCAAGACCAGCCTGGCGTTCATCATCGCCTTGGAGCTTGGTGCATCGATCCGGGTGACCAGCGGCCCGGCGATCGAACGCGCCGGTGACCTGGCCGCAATGCTGTCCAACCTCGCTGAGGGCGACGTACTTTTCATCGACGAGATTCACCGCATTGCGCGCCCGGCCGAGGAGATGCTGTACGTCGCGATGGAGGACTTCCGCGTCGACGTCGTCGTCGGCAAAGGCCCTGGTGCGACGGCGATCCCACTCGATGTGGCACCTTTCACACTAGTCGGCGCGACGACCCGCTCCGGTCTGCTGACCGGTCCGCTGCGGGACCGGTTCGGGTTTACCGCGCACATGGACTTCTACAGCAAAGACGAACTCGTGCGAGTGCTGCATCGAAGCGCCCGACTGCTGGAGATCGAGCTGACCGCGGAGGGTGCCGACGAGATTGGCCGTCGCGCGCGAGGAACGCCACGGATCGCCAACCGACTGCTTCGCCGGGCGCGTGACTTCGCCCAGGTGCGCGCCAACGGCGTCCTGACCCGAGAGGTGTGCCGGGCGGCGCTGGCCGTTTACGACATCGACGAAATCGGCCTGGACCGGCTCGACAAACTCGTGCTCGAGGCGCTGATCAACGCCTTCGGCGGGGGCCCGGTCGGGGTGTCGACCCTTGCCATCGCGGTGGGCGAGGAGTCGCAGACGATTGAAGAGGTAGTCGAGCCGTTTCTGGTACGGGCCGGCCTGCTCGCGCGCACCCAGCGCGGCCGGATCGCGACCGACAGCGCGTGGCAACATCTCGGGTTAACACCCCCGAGTGGACGATAGCCGGGTGATTCGTTCAGTTCAGGCGTAATCTAGACTGTGCTGTCGCCTCGCCCTAGTCAGCCCTGCATGATTCAATACCAATATCTGGCGCGCTCGCGCGCTGTGGCGAGGCTCAAGACTGGCTCGCCTCGCGCAGCCCGCCACATACCCGGCTTTAAGGATTTAACTCGTGCCCGTTCTCGCCGCTTCACAAAGTTCCGCCTTCGGCTCTGTGCCGATGCTGGTCATCATCGCCGTGCTGTTCGGTGGACTCATCTACATGCAGGTACGCGCCCGCAAGCGGGTGGCCGCCAAGCAGGCCGCGCTGGTCACGGATCTCGCAATCGGCAGCAAGGTCGTGATGATCAGTGGCCTCAAGGGCACCGTTGCCGGCGTGAGCAAGGACGAGGTTGAGGTTGAGATCGCGCCCGGCGTCATCTCGACGTTCGTCACGAAGGCGATCGGCAGCATCGAAAACCCTACTAACGCGGCCGGCGACAGTACAGTCGACCGCTCCAACCAGATGCCTGGCGACGACATCATCGGGTCCGGTAAATCTGATCCAGAATCGCCGATCACCGAGAACTGAGTCTCATCAGCGGCGTTAACAAAGACTGAGTCGATCAAGATCTAGTCCTCACCCCTTGGAGAACGATCTGTAGTGGCACGCCCATCTGGATACATGCCGGTTGCCAGGTATTTCGTATCGTTCATCATGTTGCTCGCGGTCATCTATGCGGCTTTTCTGTTCGGCGGCAATGGTCTGACTCCTAAGCTCGGTCTGGACTTGCAGGGCGGCACGACCGTCACGTTGCGGGCACTGACCAGCAAGGGCACCGCGCCCAGTGCCGAGGACCTCAACGTCGCCCGCCAGATCATTCAAAACCGGGTCAACGGCCTTGGCGTGACCTCGGCCGAGGTCACGACCGAGGGCGACCGCAACATCGTGATCTCGATCCCCGGCGCCGGCAGCGAAGAGGCCAAGCAGCTCGGTCAGACCGCGCTGCTTGAGTTGCGCCCGGTCATACAAGCCGTCGGAAAGAGTGCGGCCGGAGCGAGCGCCGCCAGCCCCAAGGGCACCGCGACCGCAGACAACGTCGTGACGCTCGACCAAGGTGCCGCGACCCCCGAGGCGGCCGCGGCGATCGCGGCGACGCTCGACTGCGCCGCGACCAACCTCGCCCCGCCGCCGCCGGGTAAGCAGTACATGGCCGCCTGCGGTGAGGACGGTACGACGTACGTCCTCGGCCCGGTCATCATCAAGGGCACCAGCATTAAAGACGCCTCGTCTAGCTTCGACACACAAGGTGGTCAGGGCTGGCAGGTCAGTCTGGACTTCAACAGCAACGGTTCGGCGATCTGGTCGAAGTACACCGCGGAGAACATCGGCAAGAATGTCGCCTTCGTGCTCGACCAGAAGATCCTGTCCGCGCCAACGATCAACTCCGCTATCCCAGGCACGACGAGCATCACCGGCAACTTCACCAAGAAGAGCGCGGGCGATCTGGCTAACTCGCTGAAGTTCGGCGCGCTGCCCTTGAACTTCACCCAGTCCGAGGCGCAGACAATCTCCGCGACACTCGGCTTAGCCTCCCTTGAGGCCGGTCTGATCGCCGGTGGCATCGGGCTCGCGCTGGTCGTCCTCTACTGCCTGCTCTACTACCGGCTGCTGGGAATCGTGACGATTCTCAGCCTTGCGCTGTCGGCGGCGGTCATCTACCCAATTCTGGTGCTGCTCGGTCGGGGGATCGGGCTGACCTTGTCGCTGTCCGGAATCGCCGGGTTTATCGTGGCCATCGGTATCACCGCGGACTCGTTTGTCGTCTACTTCGAGAGAATCAAAGACGAGGTCATGGACGGGCGGTCGACGAAGTCCGCCGTGCCTCGAGCGTGGGTGCGCGCGCGTCGCACGATTCTGTCCGCGGACGCCGTCAGCTTCCTCGCCGCGGCCATCCTCTACTTCCTCACCGTTGGCGAGGTCAAGGGGTTCGCCTTCACGCTGGGTCTCTCCACCGTCCTCGACCTCATCGTGGTCTTCCTGTTCACCCATCCACTGGTGTCTTGGCTGTCGCGGTTCCGGTGGTTTGCCTCGCCGACGTTCTCCGGTCTCGGCCGCAATGTACGGCACAGTAGGTCTAACGAGGCAGAGCAGCAGGCCAAGAAGTCCGCGAAGGCTGCGAAGACCAAACGCGCGTCCCGCAAGGACGAGGTGGACGACGCGGACGACGTGGACGACGACCCTGGCGACGACTCGATCACTCCGTCGTTGGGCGGCGGCAAATCCGAGACCACGGTTGGCGCCAGCGCCAAGGAACGCGCCGCCGCCCGGCGCGCGGCGCTCTCGGCGAAGGAGTCTTAGACCGTGGCCGACAATACTGTCCCCGACGATGTGAATATCCCGGACAACGCGAACCCCGAAGAGGCGACGTCAGAAGGAGTGGAATCGGAAGTGACCGCACCCGCGCAGGTGGTCGCGAGCGAGAAGTCAGTCAAAAAAAGGAACGGCTTCGGGCACCGTCTCTATACAGGCGAAGCCGGATTTCACTTCGTAGAGAACCGCAAGCGCCTCTACTACGTGTCGATCGCGCTGGTCTTGGCCAGCCTCGCGCTGTTCGTGTTCAAGGGTCTCAACTTCGGGATCGACTTCGCCGGCGGTAACACCTTCCAGGTGCCCGGCAATCCGTCGGAGGTCTCGGCGGCGAAGTCCGTCGTGCAGAAGGGTCTCGACGAGGCGACGAAACAGGCCAAGGCGGACTCCAAGGACCCGTCTTCGGTCGCACCTGCCGAGCTTGCGACGGCTCAGGTCGTCGGCACCGGCAAAAATACGTCCATCCTGATCAAGACAAGCTCAATCTCGCCACCGGCGGCGACCGCGATCGCCAACTCGCTTGCCACCGCATTTGAATCTGACATCAAGGCACGCCTGGCGGCCGCCGGAACGCCGGCCACGACCCAGTCGATTCAGGCGCAGGTCAGCAATAACGCGATCGACGCCACCTGGGGCCAGGATGTCTCGCGCAAGGCGGTGATCGCCCTGCTGGTCTTCCTCGTCGCCGTCTCTATATTCTTGCGAGTCCGTTACCGGATGGGCCTGGTCGTCGGCGCGCTCGTCGCGCTTCTACACGACCTGGTCGTGACCGCCGGTATCTACGCGCTCGTTGGCTTCGAGGTCACTCCGGCGACAGTGATCGGTCTGCTCACTATCCTCGGGTTCTCGCTCTATGACACTGTCGTAGTGTTCGACAAGGTCGATGAAAACACCCGCGGGCTGTCCAGTGGTTCCCGGATGACGTTCTCGGACGCGACGAATCTCGCGATCAACCAGACCCTGATGCGCTCGATTAACACGACGATCATCTCACTGCTGCCGGTGGCCGCACTGCTGTTCGTCGGGGCCGGGCTGCTCGGCGCGGGCACCCTCAAGGACCTCGCGCTTGTGCTCCTGATCGGGATGGCCGCGGGTGCGTACTCGTCGATCTTCCTGGCCGCCCCAATTGCGTGTGACATCACCGAGCGCCGGCCGGAGTTCCGAGAGCTCGCCAAGCGGGTCAAGACCCGCGAGAACAAGGACGCCAGGAAGGCCGAGAAGGTGGCGGCGACCGAAGATTCGGTCGTCGACGCGGAAGTGATGCGGGTTCGGCAGGTCGTGACCGCCGGTGTCGGGGCCAAACCTCGACCCGGTGCGAAGCCGCTCGTCGGCAAACCTTCTGCGCGACCCGCGAAACCCGCGTCGCCGGCCAGACCCGCGCCGGCGGCCAGACCCGCGCCGCCGGCGAAGCCTGCAACGCCGGCCAAGTCGAGCACCCCGACGAACAAGTCTGCGCCGTCCGCTAGCCAGAGTGCTGCGCCCAAGAAGAGCGACGAGCAGCCCGCAGCGGACCAACCTACTAGAGCGCCTCGAGCGCCGCGGCGTACCTCGGTAATCTCGCAGCGGAAACCGGCGCGAGACTCGGGCCCGTCGCAGTCGCCCACGACGACTAGTGACAAGGACGCCGGCACGACACCCGGGCTCGGCACCAAACCACCGCGAAAGTCAGGACGCAAATGACGGAATTGACCGCCCAGAACGAGATCACCTCGGTCGTCAGCACACACGTGCGGGAGACCCAGGACTTCCCGAGCGAAGGTGTGCTGTTCCGGGACTTCACCCCGTTGTTCTGCGATGGCAGCGCGTTCGCGCGCGTCGTTGACCTCATCGCCGAGCAGGTCACGGCCAGCGGCGGCGTTGACCTGGTCGCCGGGATCGAGGCTCGCGGCTTCCTGCTGTGTGCGGCGATCGGCTACAAGCTCGGCGCCGGTGTCGTACCGATTCGTAAGGCCGGCAAGCTTCCCGCCCCCACGGTGAGCGAGAGCTACTCCTTGGAGTACGCCGAGGCAACGATCGAGATCGGTCCGCATGCGGTCAACAAGGGCGACCGCGTACTGCTCGTCGACGACGTCCTTGCTACCGGCGGCACCATGGTTGCGGCCGCCGCCCTCATGCGTAAACTTGGCGCGAACGTCGTCGACTCTTGGGTACTGCTCGAGATCGAGGCGCTTGGCGGCGCAAAGGCGATGCAGGCGGCCGATCTGACCTTTAACACCGCGATGAAGGTCTAGGCGCGCACTTAGCGTCACGCGAGTCCGGTTCCCCCCTGCAGGAGTACGGCGAGCCGTCATAAGATTGATCCCCGCGGCAATGTCGAAAGGGGGTGGGCGATGAGTCCCGAAGATCCGGCCAAGGCGGCTCCTGGCGCCGTACAAACCGGTGTCGAGACGGCTGCGTCCGCAACCCCAAAACCGGGCCCGCCCGGCGTGCCGAAGACGGTCATCAAACCGGCGTCCGCACCGCGTACGACCACGTCGACGTCGGCGCCTGGACACAGCCGTCGGCGCCGGGTACGCCAGCGCATCGTGCGCGTGTTTGCCCCCGGACCGCGCGGGTCCGGCGTCTCGTCGGTCCTCGAGCCGCTCGTTACCTCGCACCTCGCGCACCATCCCGACGCTGATCTCGCGCTGCTGCAACGTGCGTACGACGTCGCTGACCACTACCACGAAGGACAGATGCGACGGTCCGGGGACCGCTACATCACCCACCCGCTCGCGGTCGCGGTCATTCTCGCGGACCTCGGCATGGACACGACCACGATCGTCGCGGGTCTGCTGCACGACACGGTCGAGGACACCGGCTACACCCTTGACGCGCTGCGCGGCGACTTCGGTGACCAGGTAGCGCATCTGGTGGACGGCGTCACCAAGCTCGACAAGGTCACATACGGCCAGGCAGCGCAAGCCGAGACGATCCGCAAGATGCTCATCGCAATGTCCAAGGACCCGCGCGTGTTGGTCATCAAGCTGTGCGACCGCCTGCACAACATGCGCACGCTGCGCCATCTTCCGCCAGCCAAACAGGAGAAGAAGGCGCGCGAGACGCTTGAGGTGCTCGCACCGCTGGCCCACCGGCTGGGCATGAACACCGTGAAATGGGAGCTCGAGGACCTCGCGTTCGCGACGCTGCATCCGAAGCGGTACGACGAGATTGCCCGGATGGTCGCCGAGCGCACGCCATCGCGGGACAGCTTCCTCGGCGCGTTCATGGATGAGGTGCGCACCAAGCTCAAGGAAGCCGGCATTCAGGCCGAGGTCACCGGGCGCCCGAAGCACTACTACTCGATCTACCAGAAGATGGTCGTGCGTGGTCGCGAGTTCACCGATATCTATGACCTGGTCGGGATCCGGGTGACGGTTGACAGCGTCAACGACTGTTATGCCGCGCTCGGCCTGATCCATGCGACATGGACGCCCATGCCGGGCCGGTTTAAGGACTACATCGCAACGCCAAAGAACAACATGTACTCCTCGCTGCACACCACGATGATTGGCCCCAACGGCAAGCCGGTCGAGCTGCAGATTCGTACCCACGAGATGCACCGCATCGCCGAGTACGGCATCGCCGCGCACTGGCGTTATAAGAGCAGCGGCAAGTCGTCTGGATCAAAGTCCGGCTACCAGCCGCCGACGCTCGGACCCAATGGCGCCGACGACATGCAGTGGGTGCGGCACTTGCTCGAGTGGCAGGGCGAGACCACGGAGTCCGGCGAGTTCCTCGAGACACTGCGCCATGACCTCAATGCCGGGGAGGTATTCGCCTTTACGCCTAACGGGTCGGTTATCCATCTTCCCGGGGGTGCGACGCCGGTCGACTTCGCGTACGCCGTACACACCGAGGTCGGTCACCACTGCGTCGGCTCGCGGGTCAACGGCGCGCTCGTCCCGCTCGACAGCCAGCTCTCTAACGGCGACGTGGTGGAGATCCTGACCTCGAAGTCCGAGACTGCCGGACCCTCTCGCGACTGGCTGCAGTTCGTCGCCGCGCCTCGCTCGCGCACGAAGATTCGGCACTGGTTCGCCCGCGAACGTCGCGAGGACGCGATCGAGCATGGCAAGGAGGCGCTAACGCGCGCAATGCGCAAGGCCGGCCTGCCGTTGCAGAAAATCTTGTCCGGCAAACAGATCGAGGATCTCGCCGCCGAGCTCGACTATGTCGACGTCAACGCGATGTTCGCGGCGATTGGCGAAAACCACGTCAGCTCTACCAACGTGGTCGCGAAGCTCGTCAGCTTGATGTCCACCGAGACGACGCCGGCGCAGGCGCCCGAGGGGATCGAGATTAAGCCGCGCCGGTCCACGGTGCGCCGCGACTCCACCGGAGTCGGGGTCATGGTCAAGGGGCACAAGGACATTTGGGTCAAGCTGGCGCGATGTTGTACGCCGGTGCCCGGCGACAAGATCCTCGGGTTCATCACTCGCGGTGGCACGGTCAGCGTGCACCGCGAGGACTGCACCAACAGCAAGTCACTCAAAAAAGAGACCGAACGGCTGATCGACGTCGAGTGGGACGCCGGCAGTTCGGCGGTATTCCTCGTCGCGATCCAGGTCGAGGCGTTGGACCGGCAGGGACTGCTCTCGGACATGACCCGGGTCATCTCTGATGAGAAGGTGAACATCCTGTCGGCGAACATCCACCTGGGCCGGGACCGGATCGCGATCAGCCGGTTTACCTTCGAGCTGGCCGAGGCTAAGCACCTGGTCAACGTGCTTCATCGGGTACGCAGCGTAGACGGGGTGTACGACGCCTACCGCGTCACCGAATAACCACGATCCGTGAGTTTGTAACCGACCGTCCGTGAGTTTGTGCCCACGATCCGCGGCGAGTCCTACTCCTTCGCGATCGAGGTGATCGTGATCGGCAGCTTGGGCTTACCGTCGCCGCTGCCGTTGCTGTTGTCCGACCCCGCGTCGGCGACCTTCTGTACGACGTCCAGACCGGAGGTCACCTGCCCCACCAGGCTGTAGTCCGTGCCGAGCGCGCCGTTGCACGAGTCGTAGCAGATGAAGAACTGGCTTCCAGTCGTACCCTTCGAGCCACTGTTGCCCATCGCGATCGACCCCTTGGGGTACGGGTCGCTCTTGGTCGGAGGCTCCTCGTCATAGTTGTATCCCGGCCCGCCGGCGCCGGTTCCGGTCGGATCGCCGCACTGCAAGACCTTCAGCTGTGAGGTGGTGAGCCGGTGACACGGAGAGTTGTTATAGAAGCTGGTCGTCACCAGATGATCCCAGCTGTTGACCGCGCAGGGTGCGAGCGCCCGGTCCAGCGTGAACTGCATATCGCCCCGGTCAGTGGTGACCTTGAGCTTGACCTTGCCCGAGGTCGGCGGGCTGGTGTCCTTCGGTACGCCGGGGCCGCCCTGGCTCTGTGCATCGGCAACATAGTCGCACTTGCCCGCTGCTGCCTTAGCGTCGTCCTTGGTGTTGGCGACCACGATCCACACGCCGAGCGCGACCACCACGACGGCACCGATGACCGACAAGAGGATGGTCTGCTTCCGGCGTTGCGCGGCGAGCTCCTCGCGACGTTGCAGCTGGCGTTCGAGTTTGCGATGAGCGGCGTCGCGGCGTTGCTTGCTGGTGGACACAGTTCTCCTCTTCGGGCCCCTCCTGGGGCGTGGTCGCACGACAGTCTACCGACCTCGACGTATGCACTTTGGGAGGTCATCGGGGAGTGAACCGAGGTTCGGACGTAAATCACTCCGGGCGGGTCGGTAACCTTGACTGGTGTTACTTACCGGATTTCCTGCTGGCGTCTTCCAGACCAACTGCTATGTACTCGCGAGCGCGCCCGGCGCGGAGTGCATCATCGTCGACCCCGGCATGGACGCGATGCCTGCGCTGACGGACCTGCTCAATGAGCACAAGCTCAAACCGGTCGCGATCGCGCTGACCCATGCCCACCTCGATCACACCTGGTCGGTGACGCCGCTGGTCGACGGCTACGGCATTTCGCCGTACCTCCACGGCGACGATGCGGAGATGGCCGCCGACCCGCTTGCGTGGCACGGTCAGGGAATCGCGCAGATGCTTGGCGGCAAGGAGCCCCCGTCGTTCGACAAGATCGAGAGACTCGAGGACGGTTCGACGATCGACATCGTCGGCGTGCAGCTGACCGCGCGTCATACGCCCGGGCACACCAAAGGCTCGGTGATCTTCCAGTTCGAGCATCCCGACGCGCAGGTAGTGCTCTCCGGAGACACGCTGTTCCAGGGCTCTGTCGGACGCACCGATACGCCGGGCGGATCGCACGAGACGCTGATGGAGTCGATCGAGCGGGTCTGCCTGCCGATGGACGACGCGACCGTTGTGCTGCCCGGACACGGACCGCAGACGACGATCGGCGCCGAACGTCGTACGAACCCGTTCGTGCTGGAGCGGCTCGCCGGGCGTGGCTAACCCCCTCTCTAAGACTCCCGAAAGGTTTACATGTCCCGCATTACCCGGCTGACGGGTTTCCCCGAATGGCTGCCACGCGAACGGATCGTCGAGCAACACGTGCTGGACACCCTGCGGCAGACCTTCGAGCTGCACGGGTTTAGCGGCATCGAGACACGTGCCGTCGAGCACGTGGATTTCCTGCTGCGCAAGGGTGAGATCGACAAAGAGGTGTACGCCGTACGCCGGGTGCACGCCGACGAGCGTGACCACGACCAACTGGCGCTGCACTTCGACCTCACCGTGCCGTTCGCACGGTACGTGCTGGAGAACGCCGGCAAACTCGAGTTTCCGTTCAAGCGTTACCAGATCCAGAAAGTCTGGCGCGGAGAACGCCCACAGAACGGCCGGTTCCGCGAGTTCATCCAGGCCGACATCGACGTGGTAGACCGCGACACGCTGTCGCCGACGTTCGAAGTGGAGCTGCCGCTGGTGATCGCGGACGCTTTCGCCGCGCTGGACCTCGGTCGGGCGCGGATGCACGTCAACAACCGCAAGCTGGCCGAAGGCTTCTACCGCGGCATCGACATACAGGACACCACCGCGGTGTTCCGGCACATCGACAAGCTCGACAAGATCGGTCCGGACAAGGTTGCCGGTCTGCTCATCGCGGACGGATTGACTGAGGTACAGGCAAAGCAGTGCCTCGCACTCGCTTCTATCAGTGCGCCGGACGAGTCGTTCGTCGCTCGGGTACGTGCCCTCGGCGTACAGGATGACCTGCTCGATGAGGGCCTCGGGGAACTTGCGCGCGTGGTCACTGCCGCGTCCGAGGACGCGCCGGGATTCCTCGTCGCCGATCTGAAGATCGCCCGTGGGCTGGACTACTACACCGGCACCGTCTACGAGACGACGCTCGCGGGCCACGAGGCGCTTGGTTCGATCTGCTCCGGCGGCCGCTACGACAAACTCGCCTCCGATGGCAAGACGACGTACCCAGGTGTCGGACTGTCGATCGGAGTCAGCCGGCTGGTAAGCCGGCTGCTTGGCGAGCAGATGGTGACCGCCACCCGCGGCGTACCAACGGCCGTACTGGTTGCCGTTACTGACGAGGATCGTCGCCGAGACAGCGACCGCGTGGCAAAGTCCTTACGCCGCAGGCAAATACCGACCGAGGTTTCCCCAAGCGCGGCGAAGTTTGGCAAGCAGATCAAGTACGCCGATCGCCGCGGAATCCCGTTCGTGTGGTTCGTCGGAGACGACGGCTCGCACGAGATCAAAGACATTCGCAGCGGCGAGCAGCTCGCCGCTGACCCCGAGACCTGGACGCCATCCGAGGCCGACCGTCTCGTTACCGTCATTCAAAAGGAGCAATCGTGATTCGCACGCACCTCGCTGGCAGCCTGAAGGCGCAGAACAGCGGCCAGACCGTCACCCTTGCCGGATGGGTGTCTCGGCGGCGCGATCACGGTGGTGTTATCTTTATCGACCTGCGAGACGCCAGCGGTGTCGCCCAAGTTGTCTTCCGTGAGGGGCAGATGGCCGAGCAGGCTCACAAACTGCGGTCGGAATTCTGCATCACAGTCACCGGCGTCGTCGAGAAACGCCCCGCTGGCAACGAGAACCCCGAACTTCCCACCGGCGAGATCGAGGTGTACGTCGACCAGCTCACCGTGCTCAACGAGTCCGCGCCGTTGCCGTTCCAGGTCGATGGGCAGGGCTCCGGCGAGGTCGGCGAGGAGACTCGCCTGAAGTATCGCTACCTCGACCTGCGCCGCGAACGTCCTGCGGCAGCGCTTCGCCTCCGTAGCAAGGTAAACAAGGCGGCCCGAGACCTGCTGACAGACCGCGACTTCGTCGAGATCGAGACGCCAACGCTGACTCGCTCGACGCCCGAAGGCGCGCGTGACTTCCTCGTGCCGGCAAGGCTTTCGCCCGGGTCGTGGTACGCGCTGCCGCAGAGCCCGCAGCTTTTCAAGCAGCTGCTGATGGTCTCTGGCATGGAACGCTACTTCCAGATCGCCCGCTGCTATCGCGACGAGGACTTCCGCGCTGATCGCCAGCCCGAGTTCACTCAGCTCGACATCGAGATGAGTTTCGTCGACCAGGAAGATGTGATCGAGCTTGGCGAGGCCATCGTCAAAGCACTGTGGAGCCTGATCGGGCACGACCTGCCGACGCCGTTGCCGCGGATGACGTACGCCGAGGCGATGCGGCGTTATGGATCGGACAAACCCGACCTGCGTTGCGATCTGGAACTGACCGAGTGCACCGACTACTTCAAGGAGACGCCGTTCCGGGTGTTCCAAGCGCCGTACGTCGGCGCGGTGGTGATGCCTGGCGGCGCATCTCAAGCCCGTCGCGCGCTCGATGCGTGGCAGGACTGGGCCAAACAGCGCGGCGCGAAGGGCCTTGCGTACGTCCTCGTCGCTGAGGACGGCGAGCTGACCGGGCCCGTCGCGAAGAACCTCTCGGACGCCGAGCGCGCCGGCCTGGCCGCGCATGTTGGCGCGAAACCCGGCGACTGCGTCTTCTTTGGCGCCGGAGCGGTCAAGTCGACCCGTGAGCTGCTTGGCGCGGCACGGCTGGAGATCGCTCGTCGCTGCGGCCTCATCGATGACTCGGCATGGTCATTTCTCTGGGTCGTCGACGCGCCCATGTTCGAGCTCGCCTCCGAGACCGACGACGTCGCGGTCGGGTCTGGCAAATGGACCGCCGTCCATCACGCATTTACCTCCCCCAAGCCGGAGTTCCTCGATACCTTCGACACCGACCCCGGCGGCGCGTTGGCGTACGCATACGACATCGTCTGCAACGGCAACGAGATCGGCGGCGGTTCGATTCGTATCCATCGCCGCGATATCCAAGCGCGCGTCTTCGAGATTATGGGCCTCACGCAGG
>CAJDTT010000020.1_pt1 | contig 71804 bp, 71 predicted proteins | sample 7389841 | NCBI WGS metagenome assembly CAJDTT01 (sample SAMEA7055655, study PRJEB34461) | soil metagenome | biome: terrestrial ecosystem; feature: Peninsula; material: soil | place: Antarctica | collected 2016
CGAGGGTGACGAAGTACGTCGACAGTGGTTGGCTTTGCGCGAACTCCCACACGCCAGGCGAAACTTGCTCGCCTGGCGCGTTGCCCACCACTATCCAGTCCGGCGGTGCGGTGACGTGGAACGTGTACGGCGCCTTCAGGTCGGGCTGGTCGAAGCACGCAAAGATGCTCGGTGCCGCATCCATGAAGGACATCCCGTAGACGTAGTGGCGCCCGTCTGCCGGGTCGACGCTGCGGTGGAGCCCCTCGCCATCGTTGCGGAACCGCATGACCGCATCGACCGTCAACTCGTTCGGCCCGTCGACGGTCTCCAACGGAAGCCGCCCGCGATCCAGCAGATCAGCGTCGACGACTCGACCATTGAAGTGAATTTCGTTGATCCGTAAGGGTTTCAGATCCACGAATGTGTTTCCGCCGTGACTATCGAAGTGAACCGTCGTGACCGAGCGATATGTCGCATCGTCGGCGGCGAGGTCTAGCCGCACGTCGTACGAGCGCATGGTAAGTAGTTCGAACCGGGCCTGTGCCTCGGTGCGTTGAAGGCTGTGAAAGGGAGCGTCGGTAGTAGCCACCCAACCACCTTAGTGTCGTATGCGGTGCCCGACGGCGAAGAATCGGCGGAACGGGAAGACCGTGCCATAACTGCGAGCGGGGTAGGCCGCCCGCAGTCGGGTGCCAAGCTCTTCGAGGAAGTCGGCTGCATTGCTTGCAGAAAGACGATCGAGGACCGGGCGGAGCGCTGTACCCTTCACCCATTCGAGTACCGGATCGGCGCCGGGTAAGACTTGGTTGTACGTCGTCTCCCACGTGTCGACCGCGAGACCTTCGGCCGCGAAAAGGTCGCCGTACCTGTCCGGAGTGAGCACCGGGTCGTGCCGCAACGCGAAGTCGGGGCCGAGCGCGGCGGCCCAGCGTTCCTCGGCCACCACCTCGCGGATGATGCGGTGCGACGACGCGTCGAAGTTGCCTGGCACCTGGATCGCGAGCCAGCCACCGGCAGGCAGGTCGGCAGCGATCGCCGTCAAGATCGACTCGTGGCCCTCGACCCACTGGTACGCCGCGTTAGAGACCACGACGTCGTACGACGGACCAGGGATGAAACTGGTGAGGTCAGCCTGCTGGAAATCGACCCGAAAGCCGCCCGCAGCGGCCTGGGTCAGCATCGACTCCGAGGCGTCGACCCCCTCCACAGTCGCGTTCGGCCAGCGGACCGCCAACGCCGCAGTCAGCTCACCGGAGCCGCATCCCAGGTCGATCACCCGCCGCGGCTCGGCATGTATCCGCGCAGTCAAATCAAAGAACGGCCGGGACCGGTGGTCCGTGAAACGCCCGTACTGTAGAGGATCCCAGCTAAATGTTGGCATCGCACAGGCCTCCTCGGTCGTCGACCTCCACACTAGTCGCGGCGTGATCCAAGGACGGCGCGTGTATGGTCCGCGCGGAGGTAACAATGACGACTATCGAGTTCGACGCCATCGAGCGTCTGCTGGGAGACGAGGACCTAGCCGAGGTCACCTCGTTACTTTCCGAGATGTCGCTACCGGAGATCCTCGCCGCGATGCGTCGGCTGCGATCGACCCGTCAAGCTCTGCTGTATCGGCTGCTCGAAAAGGACGTCGCGATGGCGGTCTTCGAACGGCTCGCGCCGCCAGTGCAGACCGAGTTGGTAGCCGGGCTACGCGACGAGGAGCTCGTCAGCCTAGTCGAGGACCTCGACCCCGACGACCGCGTGCTGCTGTTCGACGAGCTGCCCGCCCGGGTCGCGGATCGCCTGCTGCAGGGACTATCCCCGCAGGAACGTCTCTTGACGACGCCGATGCTCGGCTACCCGCAGGGGTCGACCGGGCGCCGGATGAGCCCCGAATACATTCGGGTGAAGCCGACCATGACCATTGCCGAGACGCTGGAGCGAGTACGCCGGCTCGGGTCGGACGTCGAGACTGTCTACACGCTGATGGTGACCGACGACGTGCGTCACCTTATCGGTGTCGTCGCGCTGGAAGACGTCGTCCTCGCGTCCGAATCGACGCCGATCAGCCAGATCTGCCAGGAGGCCGTTAGCGTGACGGCCATCAGCGACGCAGAGGAGTCCGCGCGGCTGTGCGCCGACCTACGATCGACGGGGCTGCCGGTCGTCGACAGCGAGCAGCGGCTGATCGGAATCCTGTCCCTTGAAGACGCGCTGTCGATCTTGGAGGATGCGGAGTCCGAGGATGCCGCGCGCGCTGGCGGCACCGAACCACTCCGGCGCCCGTATCTTTCCACACCGATCAATCGGCTCGTTCGCACGCGGACGGTGTGGCTGCTGGTCCTAGCGGTGTCGGCGATGTTGACGGTGGGCGTGCTCGAGCGGTTCGAGGCGACCCTCGGTGAGGCCGTCGTGCTGGCGTTGTTCATTCCGCTACTCACCGGTATCGGCGGCAACACCGGCTCGCAAGCGGCCAGCACGCTCACTCGGGCCCTTGCCGTCGCCGACGTACGACCATCCGACATCGGTCGCGTCGTCGTGCGCGAGGCTCAGGTCGGGCTCACGATGGGCGCGTTGCTTGGGGCGCTCGGATGGAGCATCGCGTCCCCGATCTACGGAGTCAGTATCGGCAATATCATCGGACTGACCCTGCTCAGCGTGTGCACGATGGCGGCGGTCGTCGGCGGCGCGATGCCGCTGCTGGCCAAGACACTGCGAGTCGACCCGGCCGTGTTCAGCACGCCGTTCATCAGCACGTTCTGCGACGCGACCGGGCTGCTCATCTACTTCACAATTGCCTCGTCGATCCTTGGCCTGGGAGGGCCGGCGTAGCCGCGATCTGGCCCACCCGCACCGCAGTTCCCTGCTGTAGTGCCGCGATCTGCCCGAAGGCTGACTCGGCGTCAGCGCGGTTGTCGAACTCAGCGGCGATCACGTTTCCGTCGTAGGGGATAGAGCCGTAGATCGCCCAGATCTTGTCGCCGATCAGAACGACGCCCGACACAAAGACTTGCTCGTCCAGGACCTGCTGGACGACTCTTTGCTCGGTGTCGGGGAGGTTATGGTGTGAATCGTTCATGGCAAGACGGCTCCTGTTCGGGTTACTCCTGCGAGGTGGAATGCGATCTGTCTGAGTGTTCGTTTGGTCGAGCCTTCGCGAACGAGTGAGCGATGAGGTCTGGTTAAGCGCTCACGCCTCGGACCGCTAACGGCTGGGGAGGTGGCCACTGCTGGTGGTAGTCGGGATGCTCGGCGGTATCGGGGTCCGCTCACACCGTCAGGGCAACCGCGCCGCCGCTGGTGCCCTCGACGACTTCCTCCAAGGCCTGCGCCGCGTCGGCGAGTGGGTGTACGGCCCGAACAGACAGCTCGATGTCGCGAGCAGCGAGCATTCTCGCGAGACGGGCAAGCTGGCCACCGTCGGCGCGGACGACCAGCCCGTGCACCGCTATGCCGCGCTCGCTCGGCGGCGCGTGCCCCGAGATGGTTACGAAACGACCGCCATCTTCGACCATCGACAGCGCTGCTGAGGCGGCTTCCGGAGTGGCGTTGATCGCCACGTCGGCAGCCCCGCGGAGCGCGTCGCCGACTTCCTGTTGCCATGCGACGCTGCGACGGTCAACGACGTGCACCGCACCGAACCCGCGTACCCGCTTCATACTGTCCGCGCCCGAGGTCGCCACGACCTCGGCTCCGGACAGGACCGCAAGCTGGACGAGCAGTCCGCCGGTCACACCGCCAGCGCCGTGAACAAAGACTCGCTGTCGTGGGCTGACCGATCCGGCCTGATGTAATGCCTGCCATGCCGTGAGGCCCGGCACGGGCAAGCACGCCGCTTGCGCCCACGGGATGGTGTCGGGCTTGCGGGCAACGTAGTCGGTGGGGGCGAGCAACTGCTGCGCCCACGCGCCTCCGTCGCGAAACGGGAACACATGGGTCAGCACCGCGTCACCGACTGCGAAATTCCGGACGTCGCGACCGGTTGCTGCAATCACACCGGCCGCCTCGACCCCCAACGCATGCGGCGATGTGAGCCCGCTCGGCCACCGATCCAAGCGCATGAGCTCATCCCAGTTGCCGACTCCGGCCGCCTGGATCTCGATGCGCACCTCGTCTGCACGCAACGATCGCGGCATCGGCTGTATGAGTGCGGTCACCACGCCACCGGGTTCCAAGATGCCTGCTGCACGCATCGACACTTCATCCTCCGGTTCAAGATTCGGTTTGATTCGGCTTCTCATGCTTTTGGCGGCAGGTCCACATTGGGCGGCGAACTACCGATCATGATCGCCAGTAGTTGTTAGCCGCGGCGATCGTCTGGAACTCGATTGCGACTGCCTGGCTCGCGGCGATGAGACTGTCTGGATCGATCGAGTAAGTAGGGCGACCCTGGGCGAGGACGTCGAGATCGGGCTGCATGGTGTGGATGCTGTGCCGCGCGAGGGTGAACGCGAGGGCGCGCCCCTCGTCGGCGGTGGCGGTACCAGCGTTCCGCCGGGGACCAGGACGAGCTCGGAATCGGGTACGCGGTTCATGATGCTCCTTCGAATAGGGCGGGCCGGGTGACCTCCCCGATCGGATCAGCCCCCGGACACCATGTGGCGTCTGCACCGTAAGCCAACTTCGACGGTCCGCGCTTCAGTCGACTGACCCAATGCGTACGAGGATGCTTCGCTGTGACGGACGGTCATAGAAAGGGCGTCGCGCCCGGTTCTCTTGCGCAGAGGCCGCCAGATTGCAGTCAATGGACTCACGCGCAGACAGCCGGCGCGACGCCATGCTGTCCAAGTCGAAACGGCACGATCCGAGAAGGAGCACGCCATGGAACACGCAGCAGGAATCGAACTGACCGCAGTACCCAGCGGGACCGGATGCGTGGAGTGTCTGCGGGCGCACGGCTGGTGGGTACACCTTCGCCGCTGCGCGGCCTGCGGGCATATCGGCTGCTGTGATAGCTCACATCCCAGCAGGCGCGAGCGCACGCCGCGGCAGTCAACCACCCAATCGTCCGCAGTTACGAGCCCGGCGAGGACTGGTTCTGGGACTACACCGGGGACAGTTACGTCAGCGGGCCGCTGCGAGAGTTCCCCGAACCCGAGGAAACAGACCGGGTCCAGACTGGACACTTGGTAGCAGCGGCACCCAACCCCGTCGATCTCATCATCGCGTCGGGAAACATGCCACACCGACAGATCGCCCCGGCGTTCGTCGCCGGGCGCCGGCAGCGTCGGCCTGTTGTGGGGCGGCCTCGTCAACTCAACCTCGTTGGGTGCTATCGAGAACACCTGGGCACGACTGCAAGAGAACAGCCGCTGCAAACTCATCGTGCACCCGTAAGGCAGCGGCCACGCCCGTTCCGATATTGGAACCCGATTAGACACGCTCAATTCGGTCGGCGGTTATCGACCGCCCGGCCACGAACACCGAAGGGATCACACGATGAGCAACACGCCTGCACCACCCACAAACCGCGCCGGCGTTGCCCTATGCAGAGTTGGCACCCACCGTCGACTACATCAATCGCCTGGTTCAGGTTGGCGCAAAGTACACGCTGGATCAGACCTTCGAGCCGTGCTGGGGAAACATTGTTCTTGATGTCTCACCGCGAGGCCTGTCTACACCGACCCTGCGCCTCGCGGGGGTGACGTTCCGAGTCCACTACCACCTCCTCGATGCCGAGGCGCTACTCGAAACCAGCAACGGAACCGCGACCGTCCCGCTGCGTACCCGGTCCGTCGCGGACGTCTATGCCGAGTTCGTTGACGCTGCGGCAGCCTTGGGTATCCCCGCCCCCGGCAGTGCCATCGCCACGGAGATCCCGGGTGCTCTCAATCTCGACGTCGACCGGGAAGTCCGGGAGTGGCCCCCGGAGGCCGCAGGACTGGTCTGGTCGGGCTTCGACGCGGGCTCGAGAATCGATCCTGGGGAGCGGCTCGCGCGGCATGGCTCCCTGATGCTGGGCTCGCGCTGCTTCCCTGGGCCGACGTCATCGCTGCCAAGGACCCCGTACAGGCGATCATCGACTTCGCCGACGCGACCTACAGTGCCGCCGTCGACCTGTCCGGATGGTCGGCTGACCTGGTCGGCTCCCGCCAGGACGGCTGGCAGGCCAGCCGCACCCCGCCGGCACGAGGAGCAGAGGCCGCGCCCTGATATCCGCCCGTCATCGCCGACATCGAGGTCTCTGACAACCTCGTTCTAGAGCGGACGGTAACTACCTATCTCGTTGGGCACGCCGCGAAGCCGAGAAACAGTAATGTGACGCACGCCGCGGCTACGTTTGCCGCGGTCGCGGTCACGGCCAAACCGACGCTGAACGCTAGCGCGGCTCCCACTAGTTAAATCCGGCGCGGGTGGTGCATAAACCCGGTGTCACGACCCGGCGCCCGCTGAGCTTCCTCGCCAGCAGGAAGAACCCTGCGGTGTCGGTAGCGTGATGCAGGCGCTACCGCGTGTCGGCGTACGAGCTCATATGACCCATCGCGGACAACCCGACGTGTAGGCCGCTGTTCGGCGAATCGTGCATCACTTGCCGGCGCTGAACGGGATCAGAGTTGGTGCTTATCGAGCCAGTTCAGTGCCGTCTGGGCGACGTCACGCCAGTCGTTGTCGATGGTCAGCGAGTGACCACGATTCGCGAACTCCTGTAGATCGGTCTCCGCCGGTGAGTGTCGGTACTGTTTGGCGGTCGACTTGGTGATGGATTCGGGGACCGTGTGGTCTTTACCGCCCATCATCAGTAGCAACGGTCCTCGAGTGGGGTTGTCCGTGTCGACCTTCGCCGGCGAATGCAGTGAGAAGTTGGCCGCGGCCGCCTCGAACAGCGGGCGTCCGGGAGCAGGAATAGCCCAGCGCGCCCACAGCTCGTCGGACTCCTCCTCCTCGATCGCGTTGCCGAAGCTGTAGCGGAACTGCTCGCTGGTGAGCGACACCGCCCGGTGCTTGTTCGCGGGGTTCTTGAACACAGGCAACGTGGAGTGCAAGGCAGACAACGGGAGCGGGAGCACACCCTTGATCTGTGCCGCGTCGATAGCCACGACGGCGGCGGCGCGGCCTTCGCCGAGTAGTTTCTGGGCGATCATTCCGCCGAACGAATGGCCGATGAGCACCGGGGCCACCGCCGACTGGGCGAGGATCGCACGGTAGTGCTCTGTCACCTCTTCGATCCCGCGGTTCGCAATTTCGTCCGGGTTGTCCCGGGACGCCTGCACGGTGGGGGCGACGCCCGGCCAACCAGGCGCGGTGGCCTTGTGCCCGGCGTCCTGAAACATGTCGATCCAGGGCTGCCAGGACAACGGATGCAGCCACAGACCGTGGATGAACACAATCGGTGGCTTCGCCTGAGGTGTCGGATGCGTCATGAGGGGCTCCCTTCGAGGGCCGTCTTGAGAGGACAACTCTGCCGCGGACGAACTGCTTCACGCTTCTGTCACGCGACTGCAGCCGGATGGTCCCGATGGGTCTCTGCTGCCCGGTCTGCCCGAGCGCTCGCAGGTCCGCTCAGGACCGGCAGCTTCGCCGGAGCAGTCGGTCGACTTAAGGCGTCGAACGCCCGAATGGGGTATATGTTTTCCATGCACATCCCTGGCATCGACACCAGGTTCGCGGTCAAGAGTCATGTGGCTGCGACCGCCGCGGGCTCTGGCGCTGAAGGCAAGCAAGGGCTGACGGTCCACTCGCCGGCCGGTCGCTGGGTTCTGCTGGCCACGATTCTCGGGTCAGGGATCGCGAGCATCGACGCGACCGTGGTGACCATTGCGCTGCCCGTGGTAGGCCGCGACCTGGGCGCCTCGTTTGCCGGGCTGCAGTGGGTGGTGACCGGCTACGCGCTCACGCTGGCGTCTCTCATCTTGCTCAGTGGCGCTGCCGGTGACCGGTTCGGTAGGCGCCGGGTTTTCCTGGTTGGCGTGGTGTGGTTCGCCGCGGCCTCCCTGTTGTGCGCGTTCGCCCCGTCTATCGGGTTTCTGATCGCCGCGCGGATCTTGCAGGGGGTAGGGGGAGCGCTGCTGACGCCGTCCTCGTTGGCCATCCTGGAGGCTTCGTTCTGCGCGGACGATCGTGCCGTGGCCGTGGGCACGTGGGCGGGTTTCAGCGGCGTGTCAGGGGCACTGGCGCCGTTCCTGGGCGGTTGGCTTCTGTCGTTCGGCACCTGGAGATGGATCTTCGTGATCAACGTGCCGTTGGCGCTCATCGTCATCGCCATCGCGCTTCGTCACGTTCCAGAGTCGCGAGATCGGGCCGCCACTGGCAGGCTGGACTGGCGCGGTGCGCTGGCCACCGTGGTGTTCCTGGGCGCCGCTACGTTCGCGCTCATCGAAAGTCGAGAAGGCATCCCGGCCGCGGTGGCCGGGGCCGCGGCCTTGAGTGCGGTGGCGTTCGTCGGGTTTGTTTGGCTCGAACGGCGCGCGCGTAAACCCCTACTTCCGCTGGCACTGTTCCGCGGCCGGCAGTTCGTGAGTGCCAATGCGGTTACGTTCCTGGTGTACGCGGCGCTCGGCGTTTACTTCCTTCTGCTGGTGCTGCAGCTGGAGGTCGTCGCCGGATGGTCTCCCACAGTGGCAGGCGCCTCGACGATTCCCGTCACCGTGCTGACGCTGGCACTGTCTCGAGCCAGTGGAGCCCTGGCGCAGCGGATCGGGCCGCGGTTACAGATGTCGCTGGGCCCGCTGCTGTGCGCGACCGCGACCATCCTCACCCTCCGGATCGGAACCAACCCGAACTACCTGGCCGACGTCCTGCCGGCGGTCACGGTGTTCGGGTTGGGCCTGGCAACCATGGTGGCGCCATTGACGTCGACGGCGCTAGGCGCGGTGCCGGCATCGCACGCGGGCCTCGCCTCCGGTGTCAACAATGCCGTCGCCAGAACTGCTTCACTGTTGGCGATCGCGGCCGTCCCCGTCCTTGCCGGTCTCGTCGGCAACGCGGTGTCCGACCCGACGTTGTTCGGTGTTGGATTCCGCACCGCCATGCTCATTTGCGCCGCGCTGTTCGCGGCGGGCGGGCTGCTCGCGTTGCTAACCATCCGCCATCTCACCGCCGAACCGGACGTCGAGATACCCGACCAGACAACCGGAGGAGCGTCATGAACGACGACATCGTCAGCCACAGCGTCGAGCGCAATGGCCGTGACGCGTTCACTTTCCGGCACGCTCCTGCCAAGCACCGGTATGAGGTTCGCGATCGCGGAGCTATCGGATCATCGCGCACTGCCCGTACGTCCAGTGGTGGCTGGGGCGCCATCCCGAGTACGACGACGTGGTCGACCCATCCATCCCGGCAGCCTTAGTCAACCGGGATGGATCCAGTCATGTCTGACGAGTGGACTGCCAGAAAGATGGTGCGACCCGCGCGATCGTGGCCATGTTGCCCTCCCGCTTTCATCAGCGCTACCCGCGTGTCGGTACGTGGGTCGAACGACGTGTAGTTCTCCTAAAGGCGGCGGACAGATCGGCTAGTTGCCCCGCCATTTCCACAGCGGTGAGCCCTCCGCCGACCACGAAGAGGTCTCGATCGCCGATCAGGAACCAGGACGGCACTTCATTCCACAGCGGCCGTGCACCTGATGGCTCGGCGAGGGCTTATTGCGTAACTGGTCGCTGCGTGATTGCCATTTGCGCTGCCTGCGAGGCTGGTAGGTCGGCGGCGGCTATCGCGGACGGCCCGCGTCACCAAGCGAGTCGATGACGGCGCTCCAGCGCCGCATTCGACCTCCGGCCGCCGGCGCTTTGACCGACAAGTCGTCTCTGCACGTCGAATGGGTTGAGTCGCCTGACCGAAGCAGAGACGTCGCCGGCAGTTCTACTGTCCGGCTATGAGTGAGTCCCAAGTGGTTCTCCTGGTACCCGGTTTCGCCGGGTACCAGGCCGCCAGAGGGGTGGAAGTGCGCGCCGGGGGTCTAGTCGTGAGGGATCGACCAGGCGATCGATATCGGGCCGCGATGGCGGGCGTCGTGAACGGACGATGATCTCGCGATGATTGGCCACGACCGTGACGCCGCGGTAATGGAGGCCGAAGTCGGCGTGATGCCGCAGCCCGATGTGGAAGCGATCGTCGCCGCTGTGCTTGCCTGTGCGGGCGTGGCCGGCCTCGATTCGGACATCGTTACCTACGTAGGGGATCGGCGCGTCGAGGGCGTGGGTATTTCCGGTGACGTCATGCAACTGCATGTGCACGGATGGTGTGATCTGAGTGTTGAGGTGCTGTGTGCCGAGATCTGCGCGGCCGTGGCGGTCGTGGCACCGACGATGTCTGTGGTGATCAGCGTGCCGGAGATCGTCGATCCGTACGAGTTTCCCGACGACGCCGGTAACGGCACGGACCTTCGTGCGACGGGCGGTGTGCGCCGTTTGGTACCCGGTAGCCACCGCTGACCCGTCGCAGCGTCTTGTACGTCGCAGCGCTACCCGCGCGGGGTGCGCGGGCCTCGCGTCGCCGCGTCGCGGGCTAGATCCGTGTTGCTGTCACGTCATAGAGTAAGAGAAACCTGAGCGGAGCGACTCCCCAAACCGGGGATAAACGGTAGCCGTGCGGAATATGGTTCTGGCGAACGCTTTGGCGGCTACTCAAACACGTCATGTCACGCATTACCGGCTGAGGGATAGTGGCAACCGGCATGCCCGGGCAGACCTGACGACAGCGGAGGGCATATGCCGGAGGGAAAGCACGAAGATCTGAGAGTTCCGGCGGCCCCCGCGATCACGCTGGTCGGGCGTGTAAACGAGTTAGGGACGCTGGGGGATGCGCTTCAAAGCGGTCAGTCCCGGGGTGTCGCGCTCGCGATTATCGGCGATGCCGGGATCGGCAAATCGGAACTGCTCGCCGCTGGCGCGGATCTCGCGCGAGCCCGGGGCTACACGGTGCTGTCAGCTGTCGGTGTCGAGGACGAGTGGAACCTGCCCTACGCCGGCCTGCACCGCTTGCTGCTCTCGCTTATGCCCGACAGCGGCCGGCTTCCCGTGCCGCAACAACGCGCGCTGCGCGCGGCCTTCGGCCTGGACGCCCACGAGCCGCCGCAGCCGTTCCTGGTGTCGCTGGCCGCACTGACGCTGCTGTCGATCGCCTCGTCGCGTGCTCCGGTGCTGGTGTGCATCGACGACGTCCACTGGCTTGACCAGCCCTCACAGGACGCACTGGCATTCGCTGCGCGCCGCCTCGACGCCGAGGCGCTGGTCTTACTCGGCAGCGCACGCAATGGACATGCCAGCGTATTTGTCGATGCGTGCGCCCGGCGCCTTGAGGTCTGCGGCCTCGACGACACCTCCGCACAAGCGCTGCTGAGTCGTCACGCGCCTGATCTGAGCATTGCGGACCAGCGAAGGATCCTTGCCCACGCGCTCGGAAACCCACTTGCGATCGTCGAACTGCCGGCCGCGTTACGATCCACCGTGCCCGTGGTCGGTGATCTCGTCGCCGAGCCCGTGCCGCTCAGCGCGCGCCTGGAACGAGCATTCGCGGCCCGGTTCGACGACCTGCCCGCGGCAACGCGAGACGCACTGATCATTACGGCGACGGGCAGCCAGTGCGACCTGGCGGAGATTCTTGCGGCAACGTCCGTGTTAGCAGGGCGCCCCGTGAGTATCGCGGAGGTCGAATCGGCGGCACAGGCCGGTTTGGTGAGCATCGACCGGCGGGCGGTGACCTTCCGACATCCGCTGGTCCGCTCGGCGGTACTGCAGGCCGAATCGGCCCAGCGGCGTCGGGCCGCCCACGAGGCGTTGGCCGAAGCTCTCCGCGATGATCCATTCCGGCGAACCTGGCACCGTGGTGAGGCGACAGTCGGTTCGGATGACCAGTTGGCCGATGAGCTGGAGTATGTCCACGCGATCGCGCTGCGCCGCGGTTCGGCGCTGGCCGGGATAGGAGTTCTCGAGCGCTCCGCGGCGTTGACTACGGACTCGGCGCTGCGGGGCCGGCGACTGCTTCTCGCTGCGGAGCACGCCTTCGGACTGGGGCGGGCGGACATGGTGGACCGGTTGTTGGCGGCAGCCGGCCGCAACACGCTGTCCGAGTTGGAACGGGCCCGCATGGAGTGGCTGCGGGAGATCTTCAACGACGGTGTCCCCGGTGACGCGCTTCGGGTGATCGAGCTGTGTCGCTCGGCGTGGCGTTCGAGAGCTGCCGGCGACACCGACCTCGCACTGAACCTGCTCCTCGGTGCCGCGTTGCGATGCTGGTGGGCCGATACCGGCCCGGAGGCGCGCGCTTTCGTCGCCGACACGCTGCGCGGGCTAGCCGGGGCAGCCACCGACGCCCGCTATGTCGCGGCGCTCGCGGTCGCCGAGCCGGTCCTGGAGTGCGCGACGGTTGAGCAGATCCTGGCCGGTGTCGTACTCGAGACTGTCACCGACGCCAGCGACCTGCGACTGTACGGATGGGCCGCCCACGCGGTGGGTGATCCGGCCCGCGCGGTGGACTTCTTCGACCGGGCCGAGCACAAGTTCCGCGAACAGGGTCGGCTGGGTTTGCTCTCGCACGTCCTGGTTATGGGAGCGGTCGACCGGCTCCAGATCGGTGAGTGGCGGCGGGCTCGGCTCGCGCTGGTCGAGGCGCAACAGATCGCGGACGACACCGGGCAGCCGATCTGGGGTGTGGGAGCGCGGTCGGTGACCGCGATGGAGATGGGGCTGCGAGGGGAGGCTGCGGCGCACGAAACGGCGACCCAGGCCGAGCACGTCGCGAGCGGGGGGCATCTGAACGTGATGCTCACGTGCGTGCAGCTGGCGCACGGCTACGCCTTCGCCAGTGCGCAGCAGTACCCGGAGGCCTATGCGGCGCTGCGACGGATCTTCGACCCGGCTGATCCGGCGCGTCACGAGCGGGAGTCGTTCACCGGCATCATGGTATTCGCGGAGGCCGGTGCGCACGCCGGCCAGCTTGAGGACGCCCGTGCGATAGTCGCCGACCTGGAACTGCTGGCCAAGGTCTGCCCATCCCCGGTCTTGCACGACCAACTGCGCTACGCGAGGGCCGTCCTCGCTGACGACGACGACGCCGAGGGATTGTTCCAGGACGCACTGGCAACGGACCTGGTGCGGTGGCCCTGGACCAAAGGGCGTCTACAACTGGGCTACGGCTCCTGGCTGCGCCGGCGGCGCCGGATAACCGAGTCACGTCCACTATTGCGCGAGGCTCGCGCCGCATTCGAGGTGATCGGAGCCGCCGCCTGGGCCGAGCAAGCCCGCATCGAGCTACGCGCCGCCGGCGAACGTTCCACCGAACCGGGACAAACACCCGCCGAGGACATTCTTTCCCCACAAGAGCTCCAAATCGCCTGGATGGCCGCCGACGGCCTGACCAACAAACAGTGCGGCGCACGCCTTTACCTATCGCCACGCACCGTTGGCTCACACCTGTACCGGATCTTCCCGAAACTGGGAATCACTTCACGTGGCCAGATCGCCGCCCGACTGTCGAGACGCTAACTCCGCAGCTTCATCCGACTTCACTCAGATCCGTGCCAGCCGCCTCGAAAACCTCGGCTGCTCGGGCAACCTAATCCGTCGCCGGTTATCGGTGACTGTGGCAGCGTTACCCGGAGCCACCGGGTACGGACAGCGCGGTGAGGGCGAAGATCACTGCGGAGCGCTCCCCCTAGTACGACACAGCGTTCGGTGTCGCACGCATCGTTCATACCGGGCGGACGGCGACCGCGAGGTGGCGGGTGAGGTCGTCGAGTCCGGCCGTGCGCTAGTCGGCGAGCACCACGTCGACCGGACCGTCGCTGTCCTGACTGACCTCCGTGTAGTACACGATGAGTAGGCAGACGTAGCGAGCCAGCTCGGCGCGCTCACGCGGACGTGGCGGGATAGAAGTCTTAGACCGGGGGTGATCATCGATGCGGGTCCTGGTGCTGGGTGCCGGCGTGGTCGGCAGTGTCTACGCCGGCGGATTACTCGATGCCGGACACCAGGTCGCCTTGCTCGCGCGGGGATCTCGACTGGTCGAACTTCGTGAGTCCGGGCTGGTCCTGCAACGGGCGGACACGCGCGAGGCGACGACGCGGACGGTGGTGACGGTTTCGGACGTGCAGGCACAGCCCGGGTACGACCTGGTGATTGTGCCGGTCCGCTCCGAACAGCTAGCTAGCGTGCTGCCGGTCTTGGGCACGATGAACGATGGGTCCGATGTGGTCTGCTTCGGTAATTATCATGGGCGCCAACGAGAACTCGTCCAGGCACTCGGTGGCCGGGTTCTGTTGGGCTTTCCAGCGGTCGGCGGGGTACGTGAGGGTCCGGTGGCGCGGTACGTGCCGATCAGCCAACAGCGCACCATGCTCGGCGAGCCGAACGGGCAGCTCACTGCGCGCGTTCGTCGGCTCGCCGACGTCTTCACCGGGGCAGGGTTTACGGCGTCGATCTCGACCCGAATGGATGCCTGGCTTCTGGGGCATGCCGCGTTCATCGCCCCGATCGGCTGCGCTCTTGAGCTGGCGGGCATCGACGCGCGACGGCTGGCCAGCGAGCCCGGGCTGCTGCGGTTGATGGTGCGCGCCACCCGGCAGGGGTTCCGGGCGCTGGATGCGAGAGGGCTGATTGAGATCCCCGCGAACCTGCGGGCGTTGTACCCGCGGATGCCCGCCGCCTTCGCGGTCGGCTATTGGAAAAGGGTGCTAGCCGGCCCGCGTGGCGAGCTGTGGTTCGCCGCGCATACCCGGGCCGCGCCCGAGGAGATGGCCGAACTGGCACACTCTTTTCTAGTGGCGGCGCTTCGCACCGGCCGACCAGTACCCGACTTGCAGCGCCTCATGGAGGCCGCGCACCACTTCTGATGCTGACCCGCCCCGCGCTTCCTAAACAAACTGTTAGGCGATGAGCGACTGGTCAGGCAGAGCTTAGGCGCGCGTGAGACGATGACCGCTAGCCCGAATTTGTCCAAGCAGACAACGCCCATCCCGTTAGATATTCGAAGGACTATGAACGTAGACGCAATCCTCACCAGCATCCCGGTGCTGCTTGTCTATGTGGTCGTGTTTCTGTTCGTCGGCGTCGAGAGTCTCGGGATACCGCTGCCCGGTGAAGTGGTGCTAGTCGCAGCCGCGCTGCTGTCCGCACGCCAGGAGCTTGCCGTCTCACCCGTGTGGGTCGCGGCGGCGGCGATCTTGGGCGCGTGCATCGGCGACAGCGTCGGCTACGGGATCGGCCATCGCTATGGACGACGACTATTTGGGGTGATCGGCAGGCGGTTTCCCAAGCACATGAACGACGAGACCATCGCGTACGCCGAACACATCTTCGCCAAGTTCGGCGTTTTCGCGGTCTTCTTCGGCCGTTTCATCGCGTTACTGCGGATCTTCGCGGGGCCGCTGGCCGGGATGCTGCGGATGCACTACCGGCGCTTCCTGGCCGCGAACGTTCTTGGCGCTGTGTGCTGGGCAGGGGGTACCACGCTGCTGATCTACCTGTTGGGCAAGGTTGCCGACCGCTGGCTGAAGGACTTCTCCTGGATCGCACTGTTGGTCGCGCTCGTTGTCGGTGTGGCCGCGGCGGTGCTGTTGCGGCACCGGGTCGAACGGAATATGCGTGAGTTCATCGAGGCCCGGGGTACCGGGAGCGTCGATCAGGCCGAGTAGTTCACGGTGAGCGGCGCGTGGTCGCTCCAACGTTCGGCGTACGTCGCCGCGCGACCGACCTCCGCGGCGACCGACCGGTTCGCCAGCCCACGAGTCGCAAGCTGATAGTCGATCCGCCAGCCGGTGTCGTTGTCGAATGCCTGCCCACGCCAGGTCCACCAGGTGTAAGGCCCGGGCCCGGGCCCGCCGTGTTTGCGGCCGAGATCGACCCAGGCACCGTCGGGTTCCTCGTCGCCGAGCCAGCGGTCGAGGTACGCGCGTTCGTCCTCGAGAAATCCGGCCTTGCCCCGGTTGCCGCGCCAGTTTTTCATGTCGATCTCGCGATGTGCGACATTGAGATCGCCGGTGATCAGCGCCTCGCCCTCGCCGCCGGCAGCGCGCTGCGCGAACTGGTCCATCCGCACGTGCATCGCGTCCATGAACCGGTACTTAGCCGCCTGCTTTGGCGTATCGGTCTCTCCGGTGTGGGTGTACGCCGATACGACGGTCAGCAGACTGTCGCCGTCAACGAAGTCGGCTTCGACCCACCGCCCGTCGGTCTCGAACTCGCCGAGACCGGTGCGGACCTCAAGTGGTTGACGGCCGGAGAGTACGGCGACTCCGGCACGGCCGGCTTGGTCTGACGGTGCATGCGCGACGTGCATGTCGGCCAACGATGAGCCGGCGAGCGCCGTGGCGAGCTGTTTGTCGTTGGCGCGCACTTCCTGCAGGCAGATGATGTGCGGGTCACGGTCGGATAGCCACTTGACGCCACCGCGCCGCTCGGCGGCCCGGATCCCGTTGACGTTGGCCGAGATGACAGTGAGCAAATTCTGGTCCCTCGTATGGATGTGGTGGAGGTACGGCGCATTCGTTCTCGCCACCAAGTGGTCACAGTTTAGATCGTCCAAAACAGACCACGGTACATCCGTGGCCTCGCGTATTCAGCGGTGGTAGGCCAGCCGTGCCAGCGTGGTGGCGACCTCGCTGGGCCGGTAGTCGCGACGGGTCACCATACGCAGCAGGCGGCGTAGGTCGAGCCCTTCGACGGCGACCTCGACGAGCCGGCCGTCGGCGAGTTCGGCAGCGACGGCAAGCTGGCTCATCACGGTGCATCCGGCGCCGGAGGCGACGTTGATCTTGACCGCGGCGTTACTGTCCAGCTCGAGTACGTCGATGCCGTCGAAGTCTCCAAGAGCCTGCTCGAGAACCTCGCGGGTACCCGAACCCTCCTCGCGTACGACGAGTTGGCTGGCCGCGAGTTCCTTTCTCGTGACGGGCGTCCCGCGACCGGCGAAGGGATGAGTCGGCGCGACGACCAGCCGCAGCTCGTCCCGTCGGATCGTCGTGGAGGCTAGGTTGTGTGGTACGCCGGGAGATTCGACGAAACCGACATCGCAGCCGTTCGCGCGGACCGCGTCGATGACGGCCGTGGAGTTCATGACTTCGAGCCGGACGGCGGCATCGGGCTTTGCGCTGCGCAACTTCGCCAACCAGATCGGCACCAGGTACTCGGCGATCGTCTGGCTCGCCGCGACGCGCAGTGTGCCGATGCTCGCGGCGCGCAGTGCCGCGGATCCGGTCAGTAGTGCCTCGGTGGCCTCTAACACGCCACGGGCCCATTGGGTGACGACCCGTCCGTTTTCGGTGAGGGCAGAACCTCGGGTGGTACGTCGCAACAGCTCGACGCCGAGTCGTCGTTCGAGTACGGCGACCCGCTTACTCGCGGACGGTTGGGTGATGCCTTCGCGCCGGGCGGCCGCGCCGATCGAACCGCAGTCTGCGATCACCACTAGGAGCCGGATCGCATCCAGGTCTGGTAGCGGACGCCCAAGTTCTGTCATAGCCGGAGCCTATGATCCCGGCAGCCGCCCGAGTGCACCGCACACGCCGCGCACCGGTGTAGTCGGCGAGCGTGATGATGCGAACTCACTGCTCGGGCCGGGCAAAGGAGACGCTTCGGCTCGCGTCCGGCGCCTTACCCTGGCACGCCGTTAGGATAATCGCCATGTCCTCGCGCAGCCTGTGTCGCCACTTCGTGGCCCACACCCTTCAGCAGCGAGTAGCCGGTGTCGGGCTCGCGCTCGCGGGCACTGGCCTTGGGATGCGACTGGCCGGTCGCACCCGGATCAACCTCGGTCCGGCCGTGCTCGACGCGGCCATCGTGCCGGGCCGTGCCGGTGGCACGACGATGCGTGTACCACCACTTGGCGAGGCACGACTTGCCACTCACAAGGGGCCGCTGCGGCTGGACGCGCGTCTCGTGGGAGTAGACGAGACCGCGGCCAGGGCTCTGCTCGCCGACCAGAGATTTGAGCTCGACCTGCCGCAGCTGGCTCCCGGGCTCGTCAAGACCGCGCTGCGTTCGGGGCTCGGGGGCGTGGCCGGGGCGGCGATGCTCACCGGGATCGCGCGTCGTACCGCCGGGTCGGCGCTCGGCGCGGCCGTCACCTCCGTCGGAGCGCTGGCGGCCGCCGGTGCCGTCGCGGGCGCCTCACTCGACAAGGGATCTTGGCGTACGCCGCAGCTGACCGGGCTGCTGGCGCGCGCGCCGCAGCTGGTCGGCGAGGTAAAACGAATTCCCGCGCAGTTCTCTCGGTATCGCACCCAAATGGCCGAGATCGCGGCGTCGGTGACCGGGGTGTTTCACGGACTCGGTGCGCTCCCCGATGCGCCGCCGCCTGACGCGATCCGCCTGGTGCACCTCTCTGATATCCACAACAACCCACTCGCGTACGCAGTCGCCAAGAGCCTCGTCACGCAGTACGCCGCCGACGCCGTGCTCGACACCGGTGACATCGGCGACTGGGGGACGCCGCAGGAGGCCAAGACCTTTGAGGACGTCGACACCATCGGCGCGCCGTACATCTTTGTCAAGGGCAATCACGATTCGGACAAGACCCTTACGGCGTTGCGGAAGTTCGACAATGTGCGGATTCTGGACGGCGGTGCGACGACCGACGTCGCCGGGCTCACGATCGCCGGTCAGGCGGATCCGCGCTTCACCCCGGACAAGTCGACCGGTGACGATCACGTCACGAAGGACGCTCTTGCCGAGGCCGGTCGGCAGTTCGCCGAGGCGATCAGGGACAGGGCCGTCGACGTCGCGCTTACGCACGATCCGGTCGTCGCGGCGCAGCTGGCGGGGCTCGTCCCGCTCGTTCTCGCCGGTCATACCCACAAGCGCGGCGAACGCCGGATCGACGGGACGCTGTTGCTCACCCAGGGTTCCAGTGGCGGCGCGGGGCTGCGCGGCGTGCGGCAGGCACCGCCGGACTCGCTAACCGTCTCGGTACTGCACATCGACCGGAAGCAGCACACGCTGGCAGCCGTCGACGAATTCACCTTTGGCGGCCTGGGGCGGACCGAGGTGTCCCTGGTACGCCGTAGCGCTGCGGACATCGCGCGCCCGACGCCCGACGCTCAGATCCCGGTCGGTCAGACGCCGACCGACCAGACCGACTCGATTTAGAGAGGGCCCGTTATCTCTTCGTCACGACGCTCCGAACGCAGCGAAAGCGCACTCCGGTCGCTGCTGAGCATCAAGGCGTTCCGGCGGATGTGGCTGTCTATCGGCGTTTCCAGCTTCGGTGACTGGCTGGCGCTGCTCGCGACGATCTCGATGGCGCAGCAGCTGACCAACCACCGTTCGGCGGCCGCGCAAGGCGTCGCAATCTCCGGCGTACTGCTCGTGCGACTGCTGCCGGACCTGCTCCTCGCCCCGCTGGCCGGGGCAATCGCGGACCGGCTGGATCGTCGTAAAGTCGTCATCTTTGGCGAGTGCCTCGCGGGGCTGCTGTACCTGAGCATCGCGATCGTCTACGACTTGCGTTACCTCTACGTCGCGCAGTTCGTGATCGAGGGGATCGGTCTGTTCACGGTGGCCTCTAAGCAGACGCTGTGGATGTCGACGGTGACGAAGGACAAGCTGCCGCTGGGCAACCAGATCCTGATGTTCACCATCTATGGGTCATTCCCGATCGCGGCGCTGGCGTCGGCACTGTTCTCGACGGTCAACCGGTTCTTCACGTCGGCGCCCATCGATCCCGCCTTGGCCGATGTGCGGTTCGCGGTGATCCTCGCGCTCGTGATCGACGCGGTCAGCTACTTCGCCTCGGCCGCGATCATCTATCTCAACCGGCGACATTTGGCGCCGCATCCCGCGCAGCAGTCCAAGCAAACTGGCATCTTCGGGCTGATTGCAGAGGGTGCGAAGTTCGTCTTCGGGGACCCGGTGATCCGCTCGCTCTATATCGGCGTCATCGGGGCGTTCGCGGCCGGCGGCATCACCGTCGGCGTGGCCCAGCTCTACGTCAACACGCTCGGTGCCGGCGTTGCGGGCTTCAACATCCTCGTCGGTACGGCGTTCACCGGCCTTGCACTTGGCATGGTCGTCGGGCCGCGGGTGCTACCGAGTTTCTCCCGGAGGCGGGTCTTCGGTACGTCGATCGCCGGCGCCGGGCTGAGCCTCATCGGGATGGCGGTCGTCGGCGACTTCGTACTCGGGCTCGCGTTCTCGTTCGGGGTCGGGCTCAGCGCCGGGATGGCCTGGATCCTCGGTTACACGATGATCGGCGAGGAAGTCGAGGATCGGCTGCGCGGGCGCACGTTCTCTTTCGTGCAGTCGTCCGCTCGCATCGTGCTGATGATGACTCTGGCCGTAGGACCGGTACTCGCCGGCGTGTTCGGCCGATACGCGGTCAACCTGGGCGGTGTCGAGGTGGCGATCTCCGGGCCCGGCCTCGCGCTGCTGCTCGCCGGCGCGGTTGCGCTGCTGATCGGCGTGTTCGCGGCGCGTCGCGTAGCGGGTGCCGGTACCGGGGACATCCCGGTGCGTGCCTTCCTCGGTCGGATCCTGCTGCGGCGCAGCAATCGGCTGATCGCCTCGGCCACCAACACGGGGCTGTTCGTTGTACTGGAAGGCGCGGATCTTGAGCGCACCCGCGACTACGCGCATCGTCTCGCCGCGCAGCTACGCGCGGAGGGGCGGCCCGTCGTACTCACCGGCGAGCCCACCGAGTCGCCGTACGGCCAGCGGGTCTCGGCTGCCCTGCATGCCCACGCAGCAGGGACCGAATCAGGGCTGGACATCCAGCCACAGACCGCGGTCTTCCTGGCTGCGGCGGACCGTGCCGAGCACGTGGGACAGGTGATCCGACCGGCCCTCGAACGCGGCGACGTGGTCGTCTGCGACCGGTACGTCGACACCACGGTCGCGTTCTTGAGCAACTCGACCGACGCCGACCCGGAGGCGATAATCAGACTGTCCGAATGGGGCAACGACGGGCTCCAGCCGGACCTGACGATCGTGCTGGACGAGGCGGACGGACGCGAGCCGATCCGCAGCTCCTACCTCAACCGAGTTCGGGTCAGCGCCGAGGGCTATCGCGTTGTCCCGGTCCCCGCGGAGGCAGCGGTCGATGTGACCGAGGCAGAGGGATCGCCGCCGGACCCATACGACGAGGTCCTCGATCAGGTACGTCGTGCGATGGCGCGCAATTTCATGCGGATCGGCCCGCTCGCCGTCCCGTCCGACCTCGGCTCGCCGGTAGGGCAGGAGATCGGGGATGACGAAACGGAAGACGCAGAGGCGCCGTCGGCGGTTGCCGACACCCTCGTCATCGTCGAGCCCCCGGCGGACTTATCGATAGGACAGGCGGAGACGCCGCCGCCAGAGCCCGGTGTCGAAGAGGTCGCTCAGGCTCCCCGGCGCGCCGAGTAGGTTGGTGTGGTGCAAGGGCTGTTTATCTCATTCGAAGGTGGCGAGGGCGTCGGCAAGTCGACCCAGATCGCCCGACTCGCCGACCGGCTGCGGGAGCAGGGCCGGGACGTCGTCGTAACCCTAGAGCCAGGCGGTACGCCGCTGGGCACGGAGTTACGCCGGCTGGTGCTGAACCCCGATGGGCATGTCACGCCCCGCGCCGAGGCCCTGCTCTACGCCGCGGACCGCGCGCATCATGTCGACACCGTCATCGAACCCGCGCTCGCCGCCGGCACGGTGGTGATCACCGACCGGTACGCCGATTCTTCGCTCGCCTACCAAGGGGTCGGACGGGCCCTCGATCCGCGACAGATGCGCGATTTGTGCGAGTTCGCGGTTGACGGGCGCTGGCCCGACGTGACGGTTTTGCTCGATGTGGATCCGGTGATCGGGCTGCGCCGGGCACGCGGCGACGGCGCGGGGGATCGCATTGAGGCCGAAGGCCTGGAGTTCCACAATGCGGTCCGGGCGGCATTCCTCGACTTGGCGCGGCAAGATCCGGACCGCTTCGCGGTGGTTGATGCTTCGGGCAGCCTCGACGAGGTGGCGCTGCGTGTGCACGGCGCCGTGGATCGGCACCTCCAGTCGTTGCCCGGTGGGACGCGATGAGCACGCCCATCGAGACATCCGGCGTCTTCGGGCAGCTGGTCGGACAGGATCGCGCGATCGAGATACTGACCGCTGCCTCCGCATCGGCCAAAGAACTCATAGAGGGCAGCGGTTCGGGTACGGCGATGACGCACGCGTGGCTGTTCGTTGGGCCTCCGGGGTCGGGCCGGTCGGTCGCCGCTCGTGCATTCGCGCAGGCGCTGCAGTGCCGGGATGGTGGGTGTGGGCACTGCCAGGACTGCCACACGGTCAAGGTCGGCACGCACCCTGATGTGCATGTCGTGACTCCCGAGGGGTTGTCGATCTCGGTCCGCGAAATCCGCGAGATCGTCCGCGTGGCGGCGTTCCATCCCTCTGGCGGGCGTTGGCAGATCGTCATCATCGAGGATGCCGACCGGCTTACCGAGGGCGCGGCTAACGCGCTGCTCAAAGCGATCGAAGAACCCAGCCCTCACACGGTTTTCCTGCTGTGCGCGCCGACGACGCACCCCGATGATGTCTCGGTGACTATCCGGTCCCGGTGCCGGGTCCTGCCGCTGCGCACGCCCCCGGCCGAGGCGGTCGCTGCGGTGCTGATCAACCGCGACGGAATCGATCCCGACGCGGCGCATTGGGCGGCGCGGGCCGCGCAGGGCCACGTCGGACGGGCCAAACGGCTGGCCACCGACGAGGTTGCGAAGCAACGCCGCGCGGCGGTTCTGTCGATCCCAGCCAAGCTCGTCTCGATGGAGGCGTGCCTTAACGCCGCCGACGACCTCGTCGGCGCCGCGGAGGCCGATGCCGCGGCGCTGTCCGAAGAGCTAGACGGGCCCGAGCGTGAATCGCTGATGCAGTCACTCGGCGCAGGCGGCACCGGCAAGGGCACCGGGGCGGCGCCGCGAGGATCGGCCGGCGCGGTCAAGGAACTCGAGCGCAGGCAGAAGGCCCGCGCGACGCGTGTGCAGCGCGACGCGCTGGACCGCGCGTTGGTCGATCTGACCGGGTTCTACCGCGACGTCCTGCTGGTTCATGCTGGATCGGACGTACCCCTCTCGCATGCCGACCACCAGCAGGAAATCAACCAGGTGGCGGCCGCCGTCACACCCGAATGGCTGCTCAGGTCGCTCGATGCGATTGTCGCCTCACGGCAGTCGCTCGAGACAAACGTCAAACCGCGCATCGCGCTAGCCGCGTTGACGACCGGGTTGCGCCTGCCGCGCCAATAAACCTGCCGCGCCCGCTGACGCGGCAGATCTTCGGTAAGGTCGGTCCTGTGGGCATGCTCTGCGCGGTGAGTTTCACCCGAAACGGTCAGTTGTACTACTACGACCCGGGCGATCTTGACGTGCGCATAGGCGACAAGGTGCTGATCCCCGCCGACGACGTCAACGAGGTCGCCGAGGTGATGTGGGCATCGCAGTGGGTGAGCGAGGAGACCGACGGATTTCCCAAGCTGGTCGGTCGCGCCGATGACGCCGACATCGGCAGGGCAGGCGTCGTACGCCGGTCCAAGGCGAAGGCGCGAGTTGCCGCCAAACGCCTGATCAAGGCGCACGAGCTGCCGATGAAGTTCGTCGGAGTCGACGTGTCCGTGCCCATCGGCGCCAAGAAACACGACCGGGTCACGGTCTTCTTTTCGGCGCCGCATCGAATCGACTTCCGCGCGCTGGTCCGCGACCTTGGCGCGACGCTGGAAAGCCGCGTTGAACTGCGGCAGATCTCGGCGCGCGACGAGGCCAAACTCAGTGGGTCGATCGGCAGCTGCGGGCGCGAGCTGTGCTGTTCGACGTTCCTCAAAGACTTCGAACCGGTCACGTTGCGGATGGCTAAAGATCAGGATCTACCAATGAATCCGCTGCGGATCTCCGGCGCGTGCGGTCGGCTGATGTGCTGCCTCAAATACGAGCACCCGCTCTACGAGAAGTTCAAGGAAGACGCCCCCGAGATCGGTTCGCGGGTCGACACCGAGCACGGCAGCGGTGTCGTCGTCGGCCACAGCGTGCCGAGTGAGTCGGTCGTCGTACGGATGGATGAGGACGGCGCCCGTTGCGCGTGCACGCTGGCCAGTGTCTGCGGCTCGCGCCAAGAGTACGAGGCCCACTACCGCGATCCGTGAGTTTGTACCCCACCGTCCGTGATTTTGTGCCGACGCACGGCTGGCGACGCGACCCCTTCGAAGACGTCAGCGCGACCACCAGTTAGGATGGGAGGGTTGTTTTTGGAGGTCTGAAAAGCAACCGTTGTTCAACGCCGCCTTAGCTCAGTCGGTAGAGCGTCTCACTCGTAATGAGAAGGTCTGGAGTTCGATTCTCCAAGGCGGCTCCACGTTGAAGCCCCACCCGGTACGCCGGGTGGGGCTTCTGGGTTTCTTGGGGTTGTCTCACGAAACCTGAGGGTGAGCCGTGCGTGAGGTCAGGGTGCGGCAGTTAGCTCTTCACCTTGCGCTTGACTGCGCCGTACGCGAGCGTGGCCAGGAACAGAACGATCCCGACAATAGCGAGCCAGAGCAGGCCCTTAACCACAAACCCGAGGACGGCGACTACGAGCCAGACGACCAGCAGAACCACTATCAATGTCAACATTCCTGAACCGTACCCTGGGTGTCCGGTCACCGCAGTCGAATCTGAGGACACGACGAGCGATGAGTCGTCCCGATAAGGTGTACGGCGACCACGAAGCCATTAGCGCCCTGAGGGCAGCACAAGGAGACACGTAGTGAGCACACCCGGACCGGGTCAATTCCCCCCGACCGGCCCGCGATCCGTGCCACGGCAGTCCACGGCCGTATCGCAGGCACAGCCGCTGCAGGCTCAGCCACCGATTGGGCAGCAGCAGACCGGACCGAAAGTGGGTCCGGTCGGTCACGCCGGCGCCCGCGTGGTGGTCACCGAGAAACATGCCTGGCAAGTCAGTGGATTCCTGGCGCTCGCCGGGTCGCTGGTGCTGTTCCTGTTTGCGGCTATCGAGTTGATACTGGCGATCTCCAACGGCTCGGAAGGCAGCAGCGTCGCCAGCAATGTCACCCTCTGCATCGTCGCTTTCATCCTGGGCCTGCTTCTCGCCCGCCCGTTGATCATCATTCAGCCGGGGCAGGCGCGCGTGATCCAGTTCTTCGGCCGCTATGTGGGTACGGCTCGACGTGCTGGCCTGACCTGGGTCATGCCGCTGACGATGCGGCGCCAGTTTCGATCAAGGTGCACAACTTCGAGACCAACGCGCTGAAGGTCAATGACGCGGACGGTAATCCCGTCGACGTCGCAGCGATCGTCGTGTGGCAGGTCGCGGACACCGCCAAGGCGACCTTCGCGGTGGAGAACTATGACAGCTTCGTCGCTGTACAGGCCGAGGCCGCGGTGCGCCACGTCGCGACGACTCATCCGTACGACGACCCCACCGGCAGCGGTACGTCGTTGCGTGGCTCGACCGATCTGGTGTCCGCCGAGCTCGCTCGTGAGGTCGCGACCCGGGTGTACGTCGCGGGAGTGCAGATCGTCGAGGTCCGGATCAGCCACCTTGCGTACGCACCCGAGATCGCCCAGGCGATGTTGCAGCGGCAGCAGGCAAGCGCGATTGTCGCCGCCCGCGCACGGATTGTTGAGGGCCCCTGGCATGGTCGAGCTGGCCGTCAACCGGCTGGAGTCCAACGGCGCCATCAGCATGGACGCCGAGCGCAAATCAGCCGTGGTGTCCAACTTGCTGGTCGTCCTGTGCGGGGATCAGAAGGTAACGCCGGTCGTTAATACGGGCGCTTCGGCTATATAGCGGGAAACTCCAGCTGGACCCGGTCTTTTATACGCGCGATCTTCTCGGTGCTTTCTTTTGGTCTCGGCAGTAGGCATCCGCAGTCGTGACAGCGGAGGTGCTACACAGCATGAAAGCGACGCACGCCGAGTTGTATCCCGACCAAGACACCTGAGCGTTGCGTTCAAGTGCACTTGAAAGGGGACCATGTATTCATGACCACGACACAATTAGCTGACAGCTTCGACCTGGCCGCGTACCTCACCCGGATCGGGTACGCCGGACCGGCGCGCGCGGATCTCGAGACGCTAAAGAAACTGGTCCAGGCACACAGCCAAGCGATCGCGTTCGAAAATCTGGACCCTTTCCTGGGGAGGCCAGTCCGGCTGGATATGGCATCTTTGCAGGGGAAGCTCGTGAACGGCGGCCGCGGCGGTTACTGCTTCGAACAGAATATTCTGCTGCGTCACGCTCTGGACGCGACCGGTTTTACCACCACAGCGCTTGGCGCGCGGGTGATGTGGCAACGTGATGACAAGGCTCCGATGCCGGCCCGCAGTCACATGCTGATCCGAGTGCTGATCGGCGGGACGGCGTACGTCGTGGATGTCGGTTTCGGCGGTATGACGCTCACCGGCGTGCTTGTCCTGGACTCCCGCGAGCCGCAAGAGACACCGCACGAGCCGTTCCAGGTCGTCTCTGCCGGGGCCGATCTGATGCTTCAGGTGCGGGTTGCCGGCGATTGGAAGCCGATCTACCGGTTCGATCTGCAGGCACAGTTCCTAGCCGACTACGAACAGACGAGCTGGTATCTCTCGCATAACCCTGATTCGCACTTTGTCACCGGATTGATAGCGGCGAAACCGACTCCCACAGGACGTCTTGCGCTTAGCGGCAGCCATCTCGCCGCACACTATCTCGACGGTCCGAGCGAACACCGCGATCTGACCAGTGCGGTCGAGATTATCGATACGCTGCAGCAAGTTCGGTCTTGATGTCTCAAGGCTTGACGGGCTAGAAGCGGCGATCAACGAGCGCGTGCTCTAGACCAGTGATCCGATCGGGAGTTCGTAGCGGTGAGTCCAGGCGATGTGCGCTGGCGCCGCTGCCCGCGACGAGTTCGGTGACGACGCGCCGCAGACACCGACTACCCACGCCACCGTCCAGCGGATACGCACCCGCTCGGTCAGATCCGGCTGCGGGGCGCCGTCTCGTACGGAATCCAGCCGCGCGACCGCGTCGTCGAAGGCCAGGGTTGCCGCGTGCAGTTTCCGCGGGTTGCCGCGTGCAGTTTCCGCGGTAGCGTATGCCAGCCGTAGCCGCGCGCCGGGGACCTCGCGTTGTTTGGTTCCGGGGGAGTAGGTCATCACCCGCTCGCCGAGCCGTTCGCGATATGCCTCGAGGACGCCCTCTGCGATACCGAGTAACGGTGCGGCGGCTCCCAACGCGCGCACCGGCACCATCGGCCAGCCATATATGGGATCGCCGTATGGCGACGCGTCGGCGGTACGCCCTTCGGGTGTACGACGACGTCGTCGGTTGGGATGAGGAACAGCTGGACGTCGGGCGGGCCTTGGCCATCGGGCGCGGGAATTTTTCCTCCGGCCATCACCCAAGCGCTGTGATGTATCCCGGTTGCCATGACCACCGTCCGGTCAGCCGGAAGCGGTCACCTTCGGCCACAGCGACAGAATCCAGGTATGTAGTCCGTAAAAGCTCGCGATCCACCCGGTCGAGGCACAGCCGCCGGCGAGAACGCGCGCGATTGTGGTGTGTGTCCGATAGTCGAGCTGATGGCCGCCAAGCTCCCTGGGCACAAGTGCACACAGCAGGTCGGCGTCGCGCAGGTCGGCAACCGTCTCTGCGGGGATCTTGCGACTGCGCTCGCATCGTCGGCACGCTTGGCGAGGATCGGTACAAGAGTAGCGGCGCGGTCGATGAGTTCGCTGCTGGTTGCCATGCACAACAGTGCACCACGCGCCCGCCGAGGCCACAATGGGCTACTCGCGGCGCAAGTTGATCACGCCGATCACCACCGACACGAATCGCACGGCCATGGCGGACCTCCTCATGGATCGCGGGTGAGTGTGGCGCTGAGGTGGTGGGTGAGCGGCTGACCGACTGCGGCCATCCGCATGTCGTAGCGCAGCACATTGCCGTCCAGGATGAAATTCCGCTCGGTTGTCGTGACGCTCTTCGCGGTACTCGTGCCGCGGACACACGTCGACCGGAGCCGTGCGCCGGAGTCATCCAGTGTGCCTTCCAAGATTTCCACGATGCCGAACGGATGCGCGATCACCACCTCGACCCGGTCCGAGGACGGCAGCCGCCAATAGCCGGTCTCGGCGTGCATCGGCAGCCCATCGGGGCTGCGCGTCTTTTGCGCATAGGCCAGGAACGGCTTGCCGACATGGCTGAAAGTCACCGATTCGACGTACTCGAACGGCTCGATCGTCGGATACTCGCCACGGCCGGTACCGGACCAGGTGCCGAGAAGTTGCCGAAGCGGTTCAAGACCAGGATGCAGCTGTGGTGTCATCACCCGACTGTCCCACGGCGTCGATGTTCTTACCAGGAATGCGCCACGTCGATGACGATACGGGTTGGGTTGGCCATCACGAACACGTCGAATGGCAACCTGGCGCGTACGCCGATCCCGACGGTCGTGTAGCCCTCGAAACTACCGCCGAAGGCGAGCTGTCGCAGGGTCTTCCAGCCCGAGACATTGACGAGCTCGGAAGCGTTCGCGGGGGTGAGTGAGGGTATGTAGCCGGCTTTGTAGGCCGGATCGAAGACGACAACCTCGAGGAACGCGCCGCCGCGGAGGGATAGGAGCCGCCCGGAGCCCTCCGAATGGACCGCCGACACGTACTGCGCGTGGTAGCCATTAGCGGTGCCGGAAATATCAATGACGACGCGGTCGAAGCAGGCATGCTGTCCGGCGCGCACGTTGGTTATCGGTGCGGCAGACATCGACCCGTGGGACTTCGCCATTGAGCCCCACGTGATGTCGCAGTACGGCGCGGCCTGGGCCGTTGCAGGAGTGATCAGCCCGACCCCGATCGCGGTAATGAATGCCGATACCCAGGTCAGCAGTCTTCGCATTGCCAACACCCCGTCTCACCCTGGATGACGCGATCTGGGTTAAGTAGATACCCCCCGGGGTGCTGTAGATGTCGCCGACGCAATGTTGCATTCGAATCGGCACCAGAGCGTTATCAACCGCCCGTCAGAGAATGCGGAGCATCCTCGAGTTGCCCAGCGTGTTGGGTTTGACGCGCGCGAGGTCGAGAAACTCTGCGACACCGTCGTCGTGCGAGCGCAGAAGCTCGACGTACACATCGGGCTCGACCGGCGTACCTTCGATTTCCAGAAAGCCGTGCCGAGTGAAGAACTCGATCTCGAACGTCAAGCAGAAGACTCGATTGACGCCGATCTCACGGGCATCGTCGAGCAGATGTTCCAGGACAATGGAGCCGACGCCCTTGCTCTTGAACTCCTTCGATACCGCGAGCGTGCGCACTTCGGCGAGGTCCTCCCACATCACGTGAAGCGCACCGAATCCCGCGATCTCACCGTCGACCTCGGCGACTCGAAACTCCTGCAGGCTCTCGTAGTACGCAACAGCTTCCTTGGCCACCAGCACGCGCGCATCCGAGAGCGGTTCGACGATGTGACGGATGGTGGGAACGTCTCGAGTGTGTGCATGACGGACGACGACCTGGAGATCTGGCATGGGTCCATCTTCCAACAAGGGTCACCCACAGTTTTCATTAGGCGTCTGCGCTTGTTATTAGAATGGGGCCAGCCGCTGGCCCCTCGATCGCGGATCGGCATCGACCTATTGGAGTGACATGTCTGACGGACTCGGCACGCAGTTGGATTTCGCACTCGTCGGCGGGCGGCTACTCACCATGGCCGGCGAGCCGATCGAGGATGCAACGGTCGTCGTCCGGGGCGGCAAGATTCTTTCCGCGGGCCGGCGCACCAAAACCAAAGTGCCCCGCGGACTCGCGACCGTAGACGCGAAGAGTAAATGGATCCTGCCGGGGTTTATCGAAGCGCATGCCCACCTCGGCGTACATGAAGAGGGCGAGGGGTGGGCCGGCGACGACACCAACGAGATGACTGACCCGAACGGCGCGCGGCTCAGAGCGCTCGATGCGATCAACCCCGACGACGAGGGATTGCGCGACGCGCTCAGCGGCGGGATCACTACGGCGGTCGTCAAACCCGGCTCCGGTAACCCGATCGGCGGCCAGACCGTCGCGATCAAGACGTGGGGCCGGATTGTCGACGAGATGGTCCTCAAGGAGCCGTGCAGCGTCAAGAGCGCGCTGGGCGAGAACCCCAAGCGGGTGTACGGAGAAAAGAAGGCATTGCCCTCGACAAGGCTCGGCGTCGCAGCGGTGATTCGAGACGCGCTCACCGACGCGCGAGAGTACGCCGACGCGCGGATGCAGAAGAACTGCACCGAAAAGTACGATCCGACGAAGGAAACGCTCGCTCGGGTGCTCAGCGGCGAGCTACCGTGGTGCCAGCACACGCACCGGGTAGACGATATCGCCACCGCCATCCGGCTGTCTGAGGAGTTCGGTTACCGGCTGGTCATCAACCATGGCACCGAGGCGCATTTGATCGCCAGTTTCATTGCAGAGAAGCAAATCCCGGTCATCATCGGACCGCTTTTCACGTCTCGGTCGAAGGTTGAGGTACGGCGCCGCTCACTCAAGAATCCTGGTCACCTGCAGCGGGCTGGCGTCAAGATCGCCCTTACGACCGATCACCCCGTGGTACCGATCGAGTTCCTCATCTATCAGGCGATTCTCGCGGTCAAGGAAGGTCTCGATCGTGATGAGGCCCTGAAAAGCCTCACGATCAATCCGGCCGAGATGCTTGGGCTCGATGACCGAGTAGGTTCACTGGAGCCCGGCAAAGACGCCGACATCGCGCTCTGGTCGGGCGATCCGCTCGACGTGTTCTCGCGCTGCGAGAAGGTGTGGATCGACGGTCGTCATGTTTTCGAATATGACTACGAGCATGCTCTGCCGGTCACCGCGAAGCAGTTCGAAAACAGCTAACTACCAACCGGGTTCGCCAGCGAGCACCTTTTTGTGTACGACGTGCTCGGTGTAGAAGCTGACCAGCGGGATCGTGCCGCACAGGATGACGAGGAGTGTGCGCTTGAAGTCCCAGCGCCGCTTTATCGACAGCATCACGGCGGTAATGATGAAGATCAGGTAGAGGTAGCCGTGCGCGATCCCGATGACCGTGACCGGCGTTGGGTTGTCCGCGGCGTACTTCAGCGGAACGGCGACCAGGATCAGCACGGCCAGCGGCACGCCGACGATCCACGCCATAATCCGATAGTTGCGAAGCGCGGTCTTAACGGCCATCCGGTCGATGAAGTTGGTCTTGCGCTTCCGGCGGGCCCCGGCGGGCCGCTTGACATGGGATTTGGCTGCTACGGGCGCGTCGGTCTCGTTAGTATCGGTCACGGTCGGGTCAAACTTCCTGTTCCTGTGCGGCTTTTTCATTGAGTGCGCGGAGATGCTCGTTGTACGCCGCGATCTCCGGGTCCTCGGGCCCAATGTAGTCGGCATAGTGTGGCCGCGACGTGATGGCCTTGGGGCGTACCTCATGAATGACGCGCCCGGGATCGGGCTCGTCCCACAGCAGCGCGGGCTCGTTGGCGCCGGGCGGGTGGAAATGCAGCCAGATCGAGCGTCCCCAGCCGTACACCCCCATCACCGCGAAGATTGGCCACTGAATCGCGTACAGGATGTTTTGCCAGTCCCCGGCGTTGGACTCGGCCTTGTCGAACTGCCAAAAGAACGCCAGCACGCAGACGGCCAAGTAGATGAAGCACACAAGGTGCCAGGTCAGCCACTTGGAGGTCAGGACGCTACGCATCAGTCAAGGGTACGTCGGTGTACCGCGCCCGTCCCCCGCGGCAAGCGAGACGCTGGCCGCATTCGAAACGGGTCGTAAGGGACGCGTGAGGAGGGGGATGGGCGGCGCGGGAGCGTGGTCTAGATGTGTGGGTCGGCGGAGTCTTTGAACGCCTGCACGCACTTCGCGTACTCGACCTCGGCTGCGGCGCGGTCGACCCAGTCCGAGCCCTGGACATGCTTGCCGGGTTCGAGGTCCTTGTAGTGCTCGAAGAAGTGTTTGATCTCGTCGAGCTGGAACTGTGAGACGTCGCCGATGTCCTTGATGCCATCCCAGCGGACGTCGCCGGCCGGCACGCACAGCAGCTTGTCATCGCCGCCGGCCTCGTCGACCATCTTGTACATCGCGATCGGGCGGGCCGAGACATAACAGCCGGGGAACAGCGGTTCCGGGAGCAGGACCAGCGCATCGAGCGGGTCGCCGTCATCCGCGAGGGTTCCGGCGATATAGCCGTAGTCGGCCGGGTAGGGCATCGAGGTGTAGAGGTAGCGGTCGAGGTGCACGTGACCGGTGTTGTGGTCGACTTCGTATTTGTTGCGGCTTCCCTTGGGAATCTCAATTAGTACGTCGAACTCCACAGTTATCTCTCCTCGTAATGAAATGCGCTCGTCGATGTAGGCACGTCGCAAGTGACTTGGGCCGCGCACACCGATAGGGGCGCACATCAGGCCCGCTCATTATGCCGTGTTCGGCCAAGGTTGCTGCGGGCCCGTCCCGCAGGTCACTACTCTGGTAGGTCGAGACGTCTTACAAACCGAGGGGCTGGATGAAAAAGCCGTCATTTCGCAGCATGGAATTTCGCGGCATGGACCCGGTCGTGTGGCGCAAGAAAAACGTCGTGTCACGCGCCCTTATCGTGCTGGGCGCGGTAGTACTTGCCGCGGTGCTCGGCGCGGCAGCCGTCCTCGTCGTGGGTCAGGTTGCCGGCCCGACCGGCCTCGCTGCCGGCCCGAAAGGCCAGACCCAGCCGCTGGTCACCGCGCTGCCGCCCAACTCCAGCCCGCCGCCGGTTCTGAGCCAGCTCGACGCCAACGCGAAGACGCCGTCCGCGGCTGGCCTGGCCGCCGCACTCGGCACCGCGTTGGCGAACCCGGCGCTGGGCAGCACCGCGGCGGTGGTGATCGACCCGCATTCCGGTACGACGCTGTTCGACCAAGACGGCGCCGCGTCACTGCAGCCCGGGTCGACAATGAAGCTCTTCACCGCTATGGCGGCCGCTAAGGCGGTCAAGCCCGGTACCCGCCTGAGCACGAAGGTCCTCGCCGGTGCCGGACCCGGCGAGATCGTTCTGATCGGCGGCGGGGACCCCACCCTCAGCTCGCAGCCGACCTCAGCGCTCTATCCCGGTGCGGCCTCGGTCGCACAGTTGGCCGCCGCGGTCGAGGCCGCCGGGATCGCGCCGGGCACCGTCACCCAGGTCACCGTCGATGACAGTGCGTTCGCCGGTCCACCGCAAGCCGCCGGATGGGGCTCCGGCGACGCGCCCTCGACGTACGCCACCCCGATCTATCCGGTCATGGTCGACGCCGGTCGGCTGAGTCCGGAAGACAAGGCGCAGCGCACCGCGAACCCCGACCTTGCTGCGGGAACCGCGCTCGCGGCGGCACTCGGAAGTCCCGGCGCGGCCGTCGTCCGCGGTCACGCCAGCCCTGGCGCGGCGACACTGGGCAGCGTGCAGTCGGCGCCGATCGAGGACCTGATCGAGCAGGCAATCGTCAACTCCGACAATGTGCTTGCCGAGATCCTCGGTCGGCAGGTCGCGATCGCCGAAGGCGCCGAACCATCGTTCACCGGAGCGGTGTCGGCGGTGACCAAAGTCGTTCAGGGGATGGGGATCGACCTGACCGGCTTTGAGGCGCATGACTCCAGCGGCCTGTCGATGAACGACCGCGCGAGCGCCGGTTCGATCGCCTCCGCACTTGCCGTGATGGCAAGGGGGGATCAGCCACTGACCGATGTTGTCGGCTCGGCGCTCGCGGTCGCGGGCTACAACGGCACCCTCGCGACCCGTTACCTCTCGGGTACCGCGGCTGCCGCGGCCGGCGATGTGCGCGCGAAGACGGGGACTCTCACGGCCGTCGATACCCTCGCCGGGACCGTCGTGACCGCGGATGGTCGACTGCTTGTATTTGCGCTGGTCTCCAATGGGGCGCCCGCGCAAGACCCCGCAAGGGCCGCCCTGGACGAGGTCGCGGCGGCGATAGCCGGGTGCGGCTGCCAATAGGCACGTAACCTCAGAGTCATGAGTTCTGATGCCATGATCGACTGGGATGTTGCCGCCCGCGCCGGCAAACGGGTAGTGCGTGCCGGACCGGAGGTGTCGCTGCGCGAGGCCAAAGCGGCGGTTGCGCAGTTGCGCGACAGCGCGCTCGCGGCAGACGCGCACGTCAGCGCGATCACCAAGATTGCGCAACCGCCGCACACCGCGCCGACCCTGGTGGTGGACCGGGCCGGCTGGATCGACGTCAACAGTGAGTCGGTGGGCCACTTAATGGCGCCGCTGGTCGACAAGCTCGCCAGCGCCAACGCGACGTCCGCGGTCGGCAAGGTCATTGGCTCCAGGGTCACCGGTGCCGAAGCCGGCGTGGTGCTCGGGTTCCTCGCCAGCCGCGTGCTGGGCCAGTTTGACGTATTCGGTCCGCGTGGAGGTCAACTGCTACTCGTCGCCCCCAACATCATCGACGCCGAACGCAAACTCGACGTCAACATCACTGACTTCCGGCTCTGGGTCTGCCTGCACGAGGTCACGCACCGGCTGCAGTTCACCGCGGTGGACTGGATCGGCGGCTATATGCGAACTCAGATCGCGGACCTCGTCGACGCTTCGGAATTCGACTCCGACTCGCTGAAACAGAAGGTCAAGGAGATCGCCAGCGAGTTCAAGGAACGCAAGCGGTCCGGCGACCGTGACAGTGGGCTCGGCATCGTTTCGCTGGCACAGTCCCCGCAGCAGCGTGTAATCATCGAGCGAATGACCGCGGTGATGAGCCTGCTGGAGGGCCACGCCGAATACGTGATGGATGCCGTCGGGCCATCCGTCGTACCGTCGGTGGCAGAGATCCGCCGCAAGTTCAAACGCCGCCGGGCCGGGCGCTCGCCGATCGACCGAGTCTTCCGCAAGCTGCTCGGTCTCGAGGCCAAGATGCGGCAGTACGCCGAGGGCCGAAAGTTCATCGACGGCGTCATCGACGAGGTGGGGATGGACGGGTTCAACCGAGTGTGGGCCACGCCAGACAACCTCCCAACGATGGCCGAGTTGCGCGAACCCAATCTCTGGGTCAAGCGGGTGGTGCCGCTGGGTATCGCGCCCAGCGCCTCCTAACCGGCCAGTGGTCGGGCCCCCGCCAGCGGTCGCGGCCGTCCGGGTCGCGGTACGTCGCTGGCTGGATACGGTCGGGAAAGATCCGGCCTACCCGCTGGGCGAGTCGCTGTGCGTCGCCGTCTCCGGCGGCGCCGATTCACTCGCGCTGCTGGCGGCGACGGTCTTCGAGGCGGAGAAGCTCGGCCGCGCCGTCGATGCGGTGAGCATCGACCACCAGCTACAGCAGGGCTCCGCGGCCCGGGCCGGGCACGTCGTGGCCCTGGCGCGGCGGCTTGGCTGCCGCGCGGCGACGGTCCGGACGGTGACCGTCGCCGGGACGTCCAATGTCGAGGCGCGGGCGCGGACCGCGCGGTACGACGCGCTCGCGGCCGAGTCGCAGGGCCGCTGGGTGCTACTCGGGCACACCCTCGATGACCAGGCTGAATCGGTACTTCTCGGACTCGGCCGCGGCTCCGGGCCGCGTGCGATCGCCGGGATGTCCGCCTACAACTTTCCTTATGGACGTCCACTGCTGACGGTGCGACGCACCCAGACCCGTGCCGCCTGCCAGGACAATGACCTTCCGATCTGGGACGACCCTCACAATGACGACCCCCGGTTCACCCGGGTGCGGATCCGCAACGAGGCTCTGCCGCTGCTGGAAGACATCCTCGGCGGGGGAGTTGCAGAGGCGCTGGCCACCACCGCCGATCTGCTGCAGCACGATGACCGAGCGGCCGGCGAACTCGCCCGGAGGGCGCTCGACGTACTTCGGGTCGAGCCGGCGGCGGAGATGGCAGCGGCCCTACGGGTCCGAGCGCTTGGCGACCATCCGGCCGGATTACGACGCCGGATCATCAAGCTCTGGCTTGAAAAAGACGGAGGGTTCGGCTCGTTGACCGGCGCGCACATCACCGCCGTCGACGCGCTGGTCAGTGACTATCACGGCCAGGGCCCGGCGTACCTGCCCGGTGGTCGGCGCGTGGCGCGCAGCCGTGAGACGATCAACCTGACGCGCTAGCGACCACTCCAGGAAGGCCCGCCCCGTGTACGACGGCGAAATCGAGAAGGTGCTGATCTCCGAGGAAGAGATCGTGCAGAAGACCCGGGAGCTCGCGGAGGTGATCGCCAAGGACTACGCCGACAGGGAAGTCTTGATGATTGGCGTCCTTAAGGGCGCGGTGATGTTCATGTCAGACCTGGCGCGGGCGCTGCCGCTGCCGGTGCAGCTTGAGTTCATGGCGGTCTCGTCGTACGGCTCGTCCACCAGCTCGAGTGGGATCGTGCGCATTCTGAAGGACCTCGACAAGGACATCACCGGCAAGGACGTGCTGGTCGTCGAGGACATCATCGACTCCGGGCTGACGCTGTCTTGGCTGCTGAAGAACCTCGGCGCACGTAACCCGTCCTCGATCGAGGTGTGCACGCTGCTGCGCAAGCCGGACGCGCTCAAGATGCCGATCGAGGTCAAGTACCTCGGCTTCGACATCGCTAATGAGTTTGTCGTCGGCTACGGCCTCGACTACGCGGAGCGCTACCGCGACCTGCCTTATATAGGCACCCTCAAGCCGGAGATCTACTCCTGAATCACGGCGGCGTAGGTCACGTCGGAACAACGGCCCCTCGCGGCGCGTTGGGAGTGCGTTACGTGTTACCTACGTCGACGCGTTTAAACGCGAGTACGGCGGGTATCGTCGTAACTTCCAGATCTGCGCGTAGCGCTAGGTCGGGCGTGTGTTGGCAGCCAGACTCAGGAGGTACGGACCGCCCCGGTCCGCGCAAGCATGAAAAATAAGCGTTTCTACCGATCGCCGTGGTTCTTTATCCTCATCGCGGCAGTGATCGCCCTCGCGCTGCCCTCTGTGCTGTCCAGCGGAGACAGCTACACCAGTGTCAAGACGTCTGTGGCTATCGGTCAACTCCAAGATGGCAACGCCAAGTCGGTAAACATCAAGGACAAAGAGCAGTCCCTCGACATCATCCTGAAAAAGGCGATCGACCCGACGGGTGACGGCAAGGAAAAAGTCTCCAAGATCACCACGTCGTACCCGGCCACTGCCGGCACGGAGATCTTCAACGCGGTCCGTGACTCGCAGGGCGACAGCGCGACAGCGTCGAAGAGCTCCGGCTTCACCACGACGGTGACCCAACAGAGCGTGCTCGTCTCGATGCTGATTAGCATCCTGCCGTTCATCATCATCCTCGGGCTGCTTTTCTTCCTCATGAACTCCATGCAGGGCGGTGGCCGTGGGGTGATGCAGTTTGGCAAGAGTAAAGCCAAGCTGGTCAGCAAGGACATGCCCAAGACGACATTCGCCGATGTCGCCGGCGCCGACGAGGCCATCGAGGAGCTCGAAGAGCTTAAAGATTTCCTGGCAAACCCCGCCAAATTCCAGGCGATGGGGGCCAAGATCCCCAAGGGCGTGCTGCTATTCGGGCCTCCGGGCACCGGCAAGACGCTGCTTGCGCGAGCGGTCGCGGGCGAGGCCGGCGTGCCGTTCTACGCCATCTCCGGTTCGGACTTCGTCGAAATGTTCGTCGGGGTCGGTGCCTCCCGGGTGCGCGACCTTTTCGAGCAGGCCAAGGCCAACGCGCCGGCCATCATCTTCATCGACGAGATCGACGCCGTCGGCCGTCATCGTGGCGCGGGCATGGGCGGCGGTCACGACGAACGCGAGCAGACCCTCAACCAGATGCTCGTCGAGATGGACGGCTTCGACGTCAGAGGCGGCGTCATCATGATTGCCGCTACCAACCGTCCCGACATCCTCGACCCGGCGCTGCTGCGCCCCGGCCGGTTCGACCGGCAGATCGCCGTGGACCGCCCCGATCTTGAGGGCCGCAAGGCGATCTTGCGGGTGCACGCCAAGGGCAAGCCGATCGCGCCCGGCGTCGATCTTGACACGGTCGCACGTCGTACCCCCGGCTTCACCGGTGCGGACCTCGCCAATGTCATCAACGAGGCCGCGCTCCTCACCGCGCGCCACGGCGGTACGTCGATCACGGACGAGACGCTCGAGGAGTCGATCGACCGCGTGATCGCCGGCCCAGAACGCAAGTCGCGCGCGATGAGCGACAAAGAAAAGAAGCTCACGGCGTACCACGAGGGTGGCCATGCGCTTGTCGCCCAGGCGCTGCCGCACTCCGCGCCGGTGCACAAGGTCACGATCCTGCCCCGGGGCCGCTCACTCGGGCACACGCTGATCCTGCCGACCGAGGACAAGTACACCCAGACGCGCTCGGAGATGATCGACAGTCTCGCTTACATGCTCGGCGGCCGAGCGGCCGAAGAGCTGATCTTCCACGATCCGATGACCGGCGCCGGCAACGACATCGAGAAGGCGACCAGCGTCGCGCGGTCGATGGTGACGGAGTACGGCATGAGCGCCAGACTTGGAGCCGTCAAGTACGGCAGCAAGGACTCCGAGCCGTTCCTCGGCCGCGAGATGAGCCACGCGCCTGGATACTCTCAGCAGGTCGCATCCGTCATCGACTCCGAGGTACACGAGCTGATCGAGATCGCGCACGACGAGGCCTACGAGATTCTCACCGCCCATCGCGCCGAACTCGACCAGATCGTGCTGGAGCTGATGGAAAGCGAGACTCTTAGCGCCGATGACATGAACCGGATCTGCATCAACGTCAAGAAACGTTCGCCTATGGCGCCGTATGTCGGTTCATCCGACCGTCGTAAACCGTCCAACTTGCCACCGGTACTCACCCCTGCCGAGGTGCGGGCGCAGCAGCAGACGAACGGCCACCCGGTCGACGGGATGGGTGCACGCCCAGGCGGAAGCAGGCACAGCGCGGATAACGACCACACGGTCGAGCTGCCCGTCGTACCCCCGCAGTCGATGATGCCGGACGGTGATCGCGCTGAGGCGCCGGTGCAGGGGAGCCACCCCGGTGACTGGGCCAATCAACCACGTCCGGGCGAGGCCTAATGAGCACGGTGGGGCAGTTCGACCGTGACCGTGCCATTGCCGCCGTCCGTGAACTGCTGATCGCGATTGGTGAGGACCCGGACCGCGAGGGTCTGCAGCGCACGCCCGAGCGCGTCGCCGACGCGTACGCCGAGATATTTGCTGGTCTGTATGTCGATCCAAGCGATGTACTACAGACGGTCTTTGACGAAGGCCATCAGGAGATGATCCTGGTTCGCGACATTGCGCTTTACTCAACCTGCGAGCACCACCTCGTGCCATTTCACGGCGTCGCGCACGTGGGCTACATTCCCGGCGCAGACGGCAGAATCACCGGACTATCCAAACTGGCCCGCCTGGTCGACCTGCTCGCCAAGCGCCCGCAGGTGCAAGAGCGCCTCACTGGCCAGATCGCCGACACACTCGTGCGGGAACTCAAGCCACGTGGCGCAATAGTCGTGATCGAGTGTGAGCATCTTTGCATGGCGATGCGCGGCATCCGCAAGCCAGGGTCGCGCACGGTCACCTCTGCCGTGCGCGGCATCTTCCAGCACAACCTCTCCACTCGAGCCGAGGCGATGAGCCTCATCGCTGGCAGGTAGCCGGTGCCCACGACGGCCCCGGCGTCGCCTTCTGCGCCGGAAGGCCTGCCGGGCGGAGTTTCTCTCGGGCGCTGTGCGGTCATCGGCGTACTCAACGTCACCTCCGACTCGTTCTCCGACGGTGGCCGCTACCTTGACGAGTCGGCCGCGCTAGCGCACGCCGAGCAGATGCACGCGGAGGGCGCGGACATCATCGACGTTGGCGGTGAGTCCACCCGCCCGGGCGCCGCTCGCGTCGCCAGTGACGCGGAGGCGACGCGCGTCGTACCGGTGCTTAAACGGCTTACCGCGCAAGGAATCCCGACCACGGTTGACACCATGCGCGCCGACGTCGCTCGGGCTGCTCTAGACGCCGGGTGCACGGCGATCAACGACGTATCGGGTGGCCTCGCGGACCCCGACATGCTGCCGGTCGCCGCAGCGTACGACGTACCGGTGATCCTGATGCACTGGCGCGCGCACTCGGCCACGATGCGCGACTTCGCGACCTATGAGGACGTCGTACAAGACGTCCGCCGCGAGCTGTCGGCGCGCGTTGACGCCGCGCTTGCAGCGGGAGTCCGACCGGCGCGGATCGTCATCGACCCAGGGCTCGGGTTCGCCAAGACCGCGGTCCACAACTGGCAACTGCTGCGCCGGCTCGATGTACTGCTGGAGTTGGGTTTTCCGGTGCTTGTGGCGGCCTCACGCAAGTCGTTCCTAGGATCGCTGTTGGCCTCCCCGGACGGCTCGCCGCGACCCCCGGCCGAACGCGAAGACGCGACTGCCGCGATCAGCATGATGTCGGCAATGGCGGGCGCCTGGGCGGTGCGGGTGCACAAGGTGCGCCCCTCGATGGACGCGGTCCGGGTCGCGGCGGCATGGGCCGGCCGATGAGCGACGAGATACGGCTACGCGGCCTGACCGTCCGCGGCTACCACGGGGTTTTTGACTTCGAACGTCGCGACGGGCAGGACTTCGTCATCGACTGCACCCTGGGCCTGGACACGTCGCTCGCGGCGCAGACCGATGACGTGGCACAAACCGTGCACTATGGCGAGCTGGCCGAGGGACTCGCGGCCGTGGTCGCCGGAGAACCGTGCAACCTGATCGAGGCGCTCGCGCAACGCCTGCTGGATGTCGCGCTCGGCTACGACCTGGTCGAGTGGGCCGAGGTCGTCGTGCACAAGCCGTCCGCGCCGATCCCGCTGGCGTTCGCCGACGTGGCGGTCGTCGTACGCCGGGATAAATCGTGACTCGCGCTGTACTGTCCATCGGCTCCAACATCGGCGACTCCATCGGACATCTGCAGTCAGTCGTGTCCGCCGCCGGTCCTGCCCTCCGCGCCGTGTCGTCGGTTTATGAGACGGCACCGTGGGGCGGGGTGGAGCAAGATCCTTTTCATAACGCGGTTCTGCTTGTCGAGGACTCTTCCCGTGACGCCGCGAGCTGGCTGGAGTTTGCGCACTCGTGTGAGGACCGGGCCCGGCGTACCAGGGAGGTGCGATGGGGACCGCGCACGCTCGATGTCGACATCGTCGCTGTGTACGACGGATCCACGTGCATCACAAGTGACGACCCGACACTGACCCTGCCACACCCGCGGGCGCACCAACGTGCCTTCGTCCTCGTCCCGTGGGCCGAGATCGAGCCAGCCGCGCGGCTTCCCCAAGGCCCAGTTGTGGAGCTCGCCGACGCGCTGGACCCGGCCGACCCGCAGCAACACGTCCTACGCCGTGCCGACGTACACCTTGAGGCGTCCGGCGATGCGTAAGCAGCTCACGTCAACGAAGGCATCCACGCTGGCCACGATCGCGGTGGTGGCGGGACTGTTGAGCTGGGCTCTGGTTCGTAGTTTCTATGGGTCGATCCCGGCGCTGGACTGGTATGTCCCGCTGTGGTCGGCGATCCTCGCCGCCGCCGAGCTCGTATTCGGCCGCCAGCTGAAACGGCGTATCGACCGCGCGCCTGGTACGGCCCCACCCGACCTGCTGGTCGCTGCGCGTGCACTCGCGTTTGCGAAGGCGAGCTCGATGGTCGGTTCGCTGCTGGTCGGGGCGTGGGCCGGCGTCATCGTCTACACCGGTGGGCAGTGGGGTTATCTACAGTCGGCGAAGGCCGACTCCGTGGTCGCGGCCTTCGGACTGCTGTGCTCGGCTGCGCTTGTCGCCGGCGGGCTGTTTTTGGAGTACAGCTGTCGTACGCCGCCCCAGGAGGACGACGGAGATGACCAGGGCAGTCCCTACGACGACTGGTCCACCCACCGCTAGCCGGAAATACCAGCAAGAACGCATGCTACAGGTGCGGCGCCGAGTTAGGCGTTGGCATCGACCTTGGCCGGATGTGCCTCGACGTCAAGGGTGATCGTCACCTTGTCGCCGACAACTACGCCGCCGTCTTCCATGGGGATCTGGAACTTGATGCCGAAGTCGGAGCGCAGAATCTCGGTTGATGCCTCGAAGCCCGCGGTTTCGCCTGCCACGCCGCCGAACTCGGTCTTGAGCTCAACGGACTTGCTGATTCCGTTGATCGCGAGGTCACCGGTGACGACCCAGTCATCGCCTTTTGGCTTGATGCTCGTCGAGGTGAATCTGATCGAGTTGTGGTTGGCGATATCGAAGAAGTCCGCGGTACGCAGGTGTCCGTCGCGCTGTTCGTTGCCGGTGTCGACCGACGGTACGTCGATCGTTACCGCGACCGAGGAGTCTTCGACCTGGTCCGCGATGTTGATGCTGCCGGAGAACGTCTTGAACGTGCCTTTGACTTTGCTGACCATCATGTGGCGGACGCTGAAACCGATTACGGTGTGGGCGGTGTCGATATCCCAGGCGCCGGGCGTGAGGTTAAGAGTGGATGCTGCGGTCATCGTTGAATGCTCCAGTCGGTGTTTGGGTTTTCGGAGGGAGTTTCCGTATTAGGTAGTTCGAAACGGTGGGCGTGGCAGGTCGGCTAGAGTTGACCGACCCCGTCCGTAGGCATAAGTTGAATTTACAATCTTTATGTTGAAATGTCAACCAAAAGTTATTAGAGTGGTGTCATGACCGAAACGAAGTGGCTTAGTTCGGAAGAGCAACTCGGGTGGCGCGGATTTCTGCTCGCCTCGCGGTTGATCATGGACCAGCTCAACCGCGAGCTGCAGGACGCGCACGACCTGTCGCTGACCGACTATGCCATTCTTGTGCGGCTCAGCGAGGAGCGCGACCATCAGTTGCGGATGACCGAGCTGGCGGCATCGAGTGGTCTGTCTAAAAGTCGGCTCTCGCATCAGATGAAACGGCTCGATCAACGCGGCCTCACTGCCCGCTCGGTCTGCCCGGACGATGCCCGTGGCACCAACGCCGAACTCACCAAAGCCGGTTACAAGGCTCTCCAGGATGCCAGCCATACCCATGTCGCCGGCGTACGCGAGCACCTGCTTGACCATTTCGGACCGGACCAGGTGCGGGAGCTAGCTCGCTGGACGGAGGAAGTCGTTCACCACCTCGATCGAGACGGAAGGTCGGGGCCGCTCCTGCCGACCTGTCAGTCGTAGGGCAAAATCGGGTACATGCCACAACTGACGCCTGCCCTCGCTTGGCAAAAAATGCTCGACGGTAATGCCCGATTCGTGTCCGGGGAGCCGGCGCACCCTGACCAAGACGTTGCGAAGCGACAAGAGCTCAGCGGCGGTCAGAACCCGTTCGCATTAGTGTTCGGTTGTGCCGACTCACGCGTCGCTGCGGAGATCATCTTCGACCAGGGTCTGGGCGATCTGTTCGTCGTACGCACCGCCGGGCATGTCATCGACCCCGGCGTACTCGGCTCAATTGAGTTCGGTGTGGCGTTGCTGGACATCCCGCTGATCATCGTGCTTGGCCACGATTCCTGTGGCGCGATCGGCGCAACACTCGCAACGACCGTGTCCGGCGATATGCCCGGCGGATTTATCCGCGACATCGTCGAACGAGTCATGCCGAGTGCTATAGCTGCGCGCTCGAAGGCCGGCGGCGCGGAGGTCGGATCCGAGGCCGTGGTCTCCGAGCACGTCATGCAGTCGGCTCACCTGCTTGTCGACCGGTCCCGGATCATCTCTGACGCTATCGAAGCCGGGAAGCTTGCGATCGTCGGTGCGACGTACAAACTGCGCGACGGCGAGGCCCGAGTCGAGGGTGTCGTCGGCAGCCTCTGAGGCATTAGCTCCTCCGATGCGGCCTAGGCCTAGGCCTCGATGAGTACGGCAGTTCCCAGGCCGACACCGATGCACGCGGCTGCCACGCCGTACCCGCCACCGCGGCGGCGCAACTCTCGCGCACAGTCGATGATGACCCGTGGCATCGAGGCACCCAACGGGTGTCCCATCGCGATCGCACCGCCGTTCGGGTTGACGTCACGGTCGGCGACCTTCGCCAGTTCGGGTAGTAGGCGCAGGCACGACAGGACCATTGAGGCGAACGCCTCGTTGATCTCCCACACCTTGATGTCGGATGCCGTGAGCCCGGTCTTGTCCAGGAGCTTGCCTATTGCGTCGACCGGCGCGATCGAGAACTGATCGGGCTGGCGGGCCATTGTCACCGACGCGTGCAGCCGCGCGATCGGCTCCTTTCCCAGTGCCGCAGCGGTTTCCTCGCGCATCATCAGCGTGGCAATCGCGCCGTCGTTAATTGGCGACGAGTTGCCGGCCGTACCGATGCCGTCGTCGGAGAACACTGGGCGCAGTCGCCGCAGCACACCCATGGACGTCGCGTCGCGGATCGACTCGTCTCGCTCGACCAGACCGTCGCGGGCCCGGATCGACAGCACATAGTCGTGGTGCAGCTTGTTCTGCCATGCCGCCGCGGCGCGTTGGTGCGAGCGAGCGGCCCACTCGTCCATCTCCGTGCGGGTGATACCGAGTTTGACTGCCTCGATCTCCGCGCACCGGCCCAGCGAGGCAACCCACTCGCGCGGGAAACGCGGGTTGACCAGCCGCCAACCGACCGTCGTACCGACGAGGTTCATGGCGCGAGGCAGCTCTTCGTCGGGGCGCGGTAACACGTATGGCGCGCGACTCATCGACTCGACGCCGCCGGCGACGACAGTGTCGAGCTCGCCGACCGCGATCGCTCGCGCGGCCTGGATCATGGCTTCACCGCCGGAGCCACACAGCCGGTTGACCGTTACGCCGGGAACGGTGTGCGGTAAATCGGCGATCAGTGCGGCCATTCGTGCGACGTTGCGGTTGTCCTCACCCGCGCCATTCGTGTCGCCGAGGATGACGTCATCGATGGTTGTCGGATCGACATCGCTGTTCCGGCGGCAAAGTTCAGCGATTGGCATGGCCGCGAAGTCGTCGGTGCGGATGTGCGAAAGGCCGCCGCGATACTTGCCGAACGGCGTACGGACCGCATCGACGATTACGGCACTGGACAATGGGAATCGAATAGCCATAGTGCGACGATACAAAAGAGGTTTGGACGATGACTGAGATATCCCGATCGGCCACCCGCCATCCGGCTAGCCACCACTACGAGGCGACGGTCGTGTGGACCGGCAACCGCGGCACCGGCACGTCGGCGTACCGCGATTTCGGCCGCGAACACGACGTCATCTCCGAGGGGCGACCGACACTTGCTGGCTCCGCCGATCCGGCGTTCCGCGGTGATCCGGAGCGGTGGAACCCCGAAGACTTCCTCGTTGCCGCGCTCGCTGAGTGCCACATGCTGACCTTTTTGCACCTGGCGGCGCTTGGTGGCGTGATCGTGACCGACTACGTCGACACGGCCACCGGCACGATGGAGATGAACAAGGATGGCAGCGGGCAGTTCTCCGAGGTCACACTGCATCCGGTGGTGACGATCCAGGACGAGTCGATGCGCGAGAAGGCAATGTCGCTGCATCACCCGGCAGGCGAGATGTGCTTTATCGCGAGGTCGGTAAACTTCCCGGTCAACCACGACGGAACCGTGGTCGTTACGTCGTGATGACGTCGAGGCCCGCGGCGTCCGTCGCGGCCTCCACGTAGAGGTCGACCTTCTCGCCGGTAGCGGTATAGACGGCGTGTTCATCGAAGTGCGCATTGAGCAGTACGACGAGTTCGTCAACTGTCTTCGGCGGCGCGGGCTGCTGCGTGAGGGCACGGGCGACCAGCCCACGGCTGTGTTTGGCCATGTGCGACACGACCGTGCGCGCGCCTGCTTCCTCGCGGAACACGCGCACCGGCACGTAACGCTCGGTGAGGTTGCCGCGCGGCCTCCACGAGGCGGCGTACGTCGATGAACGGCAGTCGATGATCAGGCCACTTGAGGCGGCGTCGGTCATCGGCCCCTCGAGCTCGGATCTCCAGTATTTCGCCAGCCCGCCGAGTCTCGGCAGGGTCACCGACATCGACAGCCGGTACGCCGGGATCCGGTCGGTCAGTCGCACCGCACCCCACAGAGCGGACGAGATCACGACCTGCCGTGCCGCGCGCCGTTTCGCCGCCGGGTCGAGGCCGGCGTACCCGAAAGCGTCGAACAGTACTCCGGTGTAGACCTTCCACGCCGGCGCAGCGGGGACCTCAAGCAGGTCGGTGTTGGCCGCGACCAGTTCGCCGAGCCCGGCCGGGACCTTGAGCACTTTTAGTGCGTCGTTGCCGCGACACACCTCTACGAGCGACTTGATGACCTGGTGTCGTGCGCCGGTCAGATCTGGGAAAGACAGCGAGTCCAGATCGACCGGTTTCCCCGACGAAGATTGGGTTTTGCCCTCGGAGGGCGGCAGCAAAATCAGCACCGGCCCATCCTCTCGCACTACCTCGCGTGACCGCTCACTCATGCCCGGCCACTCCTCGCTCCCGACCTGAGCATTACTCACTCCTGACCCGTCCACCCGTCACCGGTCGTTGAGACTTCGGGGTGTTCGCTGCGTGCCCGGTATGGTTGCGGGCCGGAATGGGTCTACCGTCGTCGCCATGGAGATCTCCCCGTCGTCTCGACTCGCCCGCCAACTCGGCTCGGTACTGGAACCGATCGTCGGACAGGTGTACTTCTCGCCCGAAGCGCACGCGAACTATGTGGCGCTCGGGTTCGACCCCAGCCGCGGCGATGCAAACGGCGTTGCTCTCCCTGATGGACCTTCGTACTTCGCCAGCCGGGGAAGTGTGCTGGGCCAGGTCCCCGGCGAGGTGATTGCGGCGGCCTTCGGTGTATTCAATCCGGCCGTCGTCGTACCCGCGGTGGAGCTGGCGTGGACCCGAACGGACGCAGACACGATCCGCGTGGCTCGCGCCGATGGTGCCCTCGCCCAACTCCGTCGGCTCTTGAGTGATCACCCCGACGGTACCGACCGGGCACTCGAACTACTGGCCCGCGCCGCCGCCGTACTGTCGATCACGGGGCGGCCGATGGCGGCAGGTATCAGGTCATTGCCGGTTCCGTCCGATCCGCTCGCGGCGCTGTGGCACGTGGGCGACTTCCTGCGGGAGTACCGAGGTGACTGCCACAACGCGGCCTGGGTTGCCGCCGGACTGTCGGCGACTGACATCGGCCTGCTCACCGAGCTCTACTGGGGCATGACGCTGCGCAGCTACAGTCGCTCCCGTGGGTGGACCGAAGAGCAGTTCGACGCGTCCGAATCGAGACTGCGCGAGATGGGGCTGCTTGAGGGGCCCGGACTGTCGGATGCGGGCCGTGAGTTCCGCGAGCGGCTGGAGGCGACGACCGACGTACAGATGCTGCCCGCGCTGAACGTGCTCGGAGACGACGCGGCTGAGCTGTGTGACTTGCTTGCACCCTGGGGCAAGACCATCCGGGCAGGCCACGGATACCTCGCGTCGGGACCGCACGACCTCGGCGGTCGCTGACCAGACGTACTCGTTCTTGGCTCCGGCGGTGAGACCCGCAGCCCCTGCAAGTTCGCTTCCACGGCACCTTGAAGTCCACCGCGTCACGGATGGCGCGGTACGAAGTCACGGATGGCCGGGAAGTCGATAGGGTAGAGGTGACCTGGGAGGATGACCGGTGATCACCTGCCTGATGGGGATGCGCGGCCACACCGTTGCGCTGATCGCCGCCGCGCTGGCAATTCCCGAACGATGCGTTCTGATCGGCAAGCGGTGTTCGACCTGCGGCTCGACAGACCACGGTAAACCGTTTCTCGCTAACGCGCCGAGCACCGCAATCTCGATCGCACATGCTGCCGGCAGCAGCGTGGTGGCGGCGTACGCCGGATCGCACCTAGGAATCGATCTGGAGTCAACCAACGAACCGATGCTCGAGCCGAGCGATCTGCTTACCGTCAAGGAGGCCTGCCACGTCGGTGCGCTACCGACGGCTGAGCGGGCCGTCGCATTACGCCGGCTCTGGGTGCTCAAGGAGGCGGTCGTCAAGGCGACCGGCGCCGGACTGGCAGTGCCGCTGTCATCGATCTCGCTCGCACAGTGTGACGATCGGCGCTACCTCGCCTCGGGCCGACTCCTTGAGCAGCCTATGAGGGTGATCGAGGTGCCAGTAGCGGCCGGATTCGACTGTGCCATAGCAATTTCCGCGGATCAGGGTTTTGATCGGGTCGAGGTGCGGATCGCTAGCCCGCCGCCTCCGGGATGGTCATACGGGGGCAGCGGGTGAGTGTCCAACCATCTGCGCAGCAGTACCACGGCCGCATTACCGAGCCGGTCGCCGACAAGGGTGATGAAGTCCAACGTCGTCGCCGTCGAGTGGCGGTAGCGCGCGGCCCACTCCCGTAGGACGTCGAAGAACGCGGGATCGCCTGCGGTACGGCGTAACGCGTGCAGGGTCAGCGCACCGCGCTTGTAGAGCCGGTCGTCGAACATCAGATCTGGACCGGGGTCGGAGATCGCGAAGTCCTGCGGAAGCGCGGCCAGCTTGTCGTAGTACCGGCGGGCCCAGTAGTCGGCGGTGTGATCGCCGGAATGCTCCGCCCACAGCCACTCGCTGTAGCAGGCGAACCCCTCATTGAGCCAGATGTCTTGCCAGCGCGTGAGGCCGACCGAGTTGCCGAACCACTGGTGCGCGAGCTCATGCGCGATAAGCCGATCAGAGCCGGAATGCCCATCTACGTGGTTAGCGCCAAACGTCGAAAAGCCTTGGGACTCAAGGGGAATCTCCAGCGCATCCTCCGTCACGACCACCTTGTACTCCGGGAACGGGTAACCGCCGTACAGCCGGGAGAACAGCTCGACCATCTCGTGCTGCCGCGCGAAGTCGTGCGCGAACCTCGTGCGCAGCTCTTTTGGCACGAGCGCGCTTTGCCTTACGGGAGTATCGGTCAAGGTAACGAACGGCTCTTGACCGATGTAGATCGTGGCGAGGTAGGTTGCCATGGGCTCGTGCTGTTCGTACATCCAGGTTGTCTGAGATGAACCGACTCGACGGGAGGTGAGCGTGCCGTTGGCCAGCACCGAGTACGGCGAGTCCGTGGTGATCGCAAACCGGTACGGCGCCTTGCTGCTCGGGTGATCGTTACACGGGAACCAGGTCGAGGCGCCGGTCGGCTGGCTCGCCACCAGTGCGCCGTTATCGAGCTCTTCCCATCCCAGCTCACCCCAAGGGCTCGGTGTTGGCCCGGGATTGCCGCCATAGCTGACTTCTACCGAGATAGACACGCCGGGGACAGTCGCGAGCGCTGGCCAGACGTGCAGCTTTCCGTTGCGGGCGGCGTACTTCTTGACCCGTTTGCCGTCGATGACAACGCGTGACACCTTTAGGCCCGTTAGGTCGAAAGATAACCTGCTCAAGGCACGGTGCGGGCGGACCGAGATCAGTGCCTTAGCGCTCAGCCGGTTGGACGCGACGCGGTAGTTGAGCTCAAGGTAGTAGGAAATTACGTCGTACCCGCCGTTGCCGTGTTTAGGCGTGTACGGATCGCCGTACGTGTCCGGACCGATCTCCGGCTCGCTCACACTCACACGGGTTCCTTCTGTGTTTCTACTATCGTCCGGTCGCCGGTTGTGCCTTCGACTGGTACGTCGGGCATCTGCGGTGCGTCCGTCGACCAGGGGCTGATGGGGTTACCTTGCCACAGTGAGCCGGCTGGGACCGACTCACCCCGCATCACCAGTGAGGCGGGTCCGACGGTCGCATCGTTGTCGATCCGCGCGGCTGGCAGGATGACACTGTGCGGGCCGAGGGTTGCGCCACGGCCGAGGACGACGGTGTCGAGGCTCATCATCCGGTCGTGGAACAGATGCGTCTGGACGACACAGCCTCGATTGACGGTGGCACCGTCCTCAAGCCGGACCAGGTCGGCCTCGGGTAGCCAGTAGCTTTCGCACCACACGCCGCGGCCGATGTGCGCGCCGATGGTGCGCAACCACAGGTTGAGCACCGGCGTGCCGGTGGCCGGTGCGGCAAACCACGGTGCCGCGACGAACTCCACGAACGTGTCCACGACCTCGTTGCGCCAGACAAACGAGCTCCACAGGGGATGCTCCGACATGGAGATCCGACCGACCACAAGCCATTTCGCTACCGTGGTGATTCCCGCGGCCACCGCGCCGACGATGGCGAGTACGACGCCGGACAGCACGAACACCTGCCACAGGCCGAGTTCGAGGTGCAGCAGCTGGAGTACGAGCAGCAGGCTGATGCCGATCGCGCCGGAGACGATGACTGGTATCGCTCGGCACACCTCGACGAGTGATCGCATGACCTTGAGCCGGTTGGATGGCTTATGGGTCAGGGACGTGTCGACGTCCTGGGCGTTACGCCGCAGCTTGACCGGTGGGCTACCGAGCCAGGATGTGCCGGGCTTCGACTTGCGCGGGGCCGCAGACAGTACGGCGACGAGGCCGTCCTTGGGTACTCGCCGCCCGCCGTGCGCCATGCCAGAGTTGCCGAGAAACGCGCGCTTGCCGACCTTGGCGCGCGCGATCCGCATCCAGCCGCCACCCAGTTCGTAGGACGCGACCATGGTGTCGTCGGCGAGGAAGGCGCCGTCCCGTACCTCGGTCATCTTCGGCACGAGAAGGACGGTGGAGGCCTCGACGTTTTTGCCGATCTTGGCGCCCAGAGCGCGCAACCAGACGGGCGTAAAGAGGCTGGCGTAAATGGGAAATAGCAGTGTGCGGGCGGTATCCAAGAGTCGCTCGGTGGCCCAGATCTGCCAGCCGATCCGGCTGCGGACGGGGTAGGCGCCTTCCTGCAAACCGAGTCCGAGTAGCCGAACGAATGCCAGGATCAGGACGGCGAGGGTGACGAACGCGGCGATGGCCGCCAGCGGTACGCCGAGCATCGCCAGCCCATACCCTCGTGCCCAGGTGGTCGCGTCGCCGATGAACAGGTTGACGATCCACAGCCCGATGACGGCGGCGACCACGGGCAGGAGCGCCATGATGAGGGAGGACGCGCCGTACGCCCATACCCATGCGGTTGCGCGCGGTGGCCGCTCGTCCGGCCACGGGTGCTTGACTCGGCCCATCCGGCGCGCGGGTGAGCCACTCCAGTACTCGCCGGCCGGCACGTCGCCGAACACCGCCGAGCCGGGCCCGACGTCGGAGTCTCTGCCGACAGACGAGCCGGGACCCATGATCGTGCGGGAGCCGACCGTTGCACGCGGCCCGATCTTGATCCCTCCGATGTGCACGAGGTCGCCGTCGATCCAGTAGCCGGACAGGTCGACCTCCGGCTCGATCGAGCAGCCGCCGCCGAGCTCGAGCATTCCGGTGATCGGTGGGAGTGAGTGCAGGTCGACACCCTTGCCGATCTTGCAACCCAAAGCCCTTGCGTAGTAGGGAATCCAGGGCGCACCCGCGAGATTTGCCGCCCCTACCGCGTCCGCGAGCCGCTCGGCCGCCCAGAGCTTGATGTGGGTCTTGCCGCCGCGGTCGTAGACACCGGGTCGCATTCGGTGCAGCAAGAGGCGAGTGCCGAGCACGGCGACCGCCATCCGGCCGAACGGCGTCAGCAGGATTAGCGCACCGATTCCGACAAGCCACCAAGAGACGGGTGCGGGGCCGTAGTTTCCTATGCCGCCCACAATGTTGGTCAGCAGCAGAAGGATGACGACCCAACGGGCCCCGGCGATCGTGTTGATGACGATGCTGAGCCCGAGTTGCAGCAACTGAGTACGACGGCGGGTCGGCTGGACTTCGGCGCGGTGGCTGGCCGGCTGGATGGTGCGGAACTTCGACTCCAGGAACTGCGTCATCGTGCCGACGGAGGGCTGCGCGTAGAGGTCGGCGACGGTCACTTCGGGGTAGCGCTGGCGGAGTTTGGACACCAGTTGAGCCGCGGTGAGGCTGCCGCCACCGGTGGCGAAGAAGTCATCGGCCCGGCTCGTTGGTGTCACGCCTAAAACCTCACCAAACCGGTCGGCGACCCATGCCTCGGTCTCGGTGAGTACCTCAGATTCGTCGTGCGCCGGTGCGGAGGTGATCGGCCAGGGAAGAGCGTCGCGGTCCACTTTGCCGGAGGTGCGGGTCGGGAGGATATCGACGGCGGCGAGCATCGGGACGAGTGCGGCGGGCAGTGACTCAGTGAGCCGGGCGCGCGCGGCGGCCTGGTCGAACGGTACGCCGTCTGCCGGCACGACGTACCCGACGAGGACCTGGTTACCGGCAGCCGTTGTCCGCACCGCGGCGGCGCCCCCGGCGATGCCCGGTAGCGATTGCAGCGCCGCGTCCACCTCGCCGAGCTCGATGCGGCGGCCGCCGAGTTTGATCTGTTCGTCCGCGCGGCCGACAAACAGAAGTCCGGCCGCATCGTTTTGGACGAGATCGCCGCTGCGATAGGCACGTTCCCATCCAAGAGTGGGCATCGCGACGTACTTCTCGGCGTCCTTGACCGGATCCAGGTACTGCGCAAGGCCGACGCCGCCGATAATCAGCTCGCCTATCTCGCCTTCGCCGACCGGCTCGGAAGTCTGCCTGTTGACAACCGCTAGATCCCAACCATCCAAGGGAAGTCCGATTCGCACCGGGCCTTCGCCGGTCAGCTGTGCGGCGCAGGCGACGACGGTTGCCTCGGTCGGGCCGTAGGTATTCCAGACCTCGCGGCTGTCGGTGACCAGCCGCTCGACCAGCTCCGGCGGGCACGCCTCACCGCCGAAGATCAGCAACCGCACGTCGTCGAGGCTGTCCGATGGCCAGAGCGCCGCCAAGGTCGGCACCGTGGACACGATCGAGATGTGGCGGGCGACCAGCCACGGGCCGAGATCCATGCCGGTCCGCACCAATGCGCGCGGCGCCGGCACGAGGCAGGCGCCGTACCGCCAGGCGAGCCACATTTCCTCGCAGGAAGCGTCGAATGCGACCGACAGCCCGGCCAATACTCGGTCACCTGGACCGATCGGCTCGTCCTGCAGGAAGAGCCGTGCCTCCGCGTCCACGAACGCTGCAGCCGAACGGTGTGAGACGGCGACCCCTTTCGGTAGACCTGTAGATCCCGAGGTGAAGATGATCCAGCAGTCGTTGTCCGGCGTCGGTGGCGATGGTGGCCTTACGGTGACCGTGGCCAGTCGTCGTACCTGTTCGACGCTATCGAGGATCGTCGTGACCGCCGCCTGCCCAAAGACGAGATCGGCCCGCTCCGGCGGGTCGTCGGCATCTACCGGTACGTACGCCGCACCGGCAATTAAAATGCCCAGAATTGCCAGATATAGCTCGGATGTGCCGGACGTGATCTGTACGCCGACGCGGTCTCCGCGGCGTACTCCTGCCGCGGCAAGCCCGGTCGCGACCCGCTCTGCCATAGCCATCATCTCGGCGTAGCTGAGGATTGACGTACCGTCATCTAGGGCCGGCTTACCGGGGTGCGCCGCGGCAGTTGCCTGGAGCACATCGACGAGGGTGCGCTCGTCGGGTCGTCGGTTGCCGCGCAACATCGTCATCGTGGGGGTGTTTGCTCTCAAGTCAGGTTCATCCGGCTGATTGTGGAGGTCGATCCTCAATTATGACTCAGTCCGGCGTCGTATAACCGCTCGCCGCCATGCCCCTGAGATGAACGTTCGGTTGCTACTGCTCCCACGGCTGGCGAGCCGCGATCTCGCGCACCGTCGCAGGTCCCCGAGCACGGATGGTGCCGCACAAACTCACGGATCGTCCCTACCTGATCACGAATCGGTAACAGTCGACCGGCTGACGCTGTTGTGCGGCTACCACCACGCGTGCGTCGCGCAACGCGGCTGGACGTGTCTCATGATCGATGGTCTCCCGCGCTGGGTACCACCAGCATGGATGGACTCCCAGCAAAACCACAACTGAACCTTACTGATCTGGCAACGCTAGCTTCGAGGCCGCCGTATCGGGATGATGATCGGGCCGTGCTGCGGTGACCCTTCGGACGGCAGGAGCACGTCGAGGTGCGCACCGTACGTCGCCCGCAGCGTGTCCGGTTGCAGTACGTCGAGCGGTGCGCCAACGGTCACCACCTTGCCGCGGTGCATCAGCATCAGCCGGTCTGCGTACTCGGCGGCGAGGGTCAGGTCGTGCATCGTGCTGATCACGGTGAGAGCCGAGCCGTGGCGGAGCTCGTCGATGACTTCCAGGACCTCTTGCTGGTGGCCGATGTCCAACGCCGAGGTGGGTTCGTCGAGCAGCAGGACCGAGGGTTCCTGAGCCAGCGCGCGAGCGATGAACACCCGCTGCAGTTCGCCGCCGGACATCGAGGCGAGCATGCGGTCGGCAAATCCACCGAGGTCGAGGCGTTCGAGTACGCCGGCGACGATCCGCCGGTCGTTATTGCTTTCGCGGTGCAACGGCCCGAGATGCGGTGTGCGGCCCAGCAGCACGTAGTCGGTCACGGTGGTACCCGCCGGCACCGCGGGGCTTTGGGCGACAACCGCGATCTGGCGGGCGATCTCGCGCCGCGGCATGCGGGTGATGTCCTTACCCTGCAGATCGATCTGACCGGTGCAGCGCAGCAGGCCGGCGATCGCGCGCAGCAGGGTCGACTTCCCCGCGCCATTGGGCCCGATGATGCACAGCCATTCACCGGATCGTGCGTACAGGTCAACGCTGTCGATCAGGGTCGCGCGGTCGATGACGACCGAGACGCCGCGCGCGGACAGCGCGGTGGTCACGCTCGTCATCGGCGCGACGTCCGCAACAGGATCAGGAAGAACGGCGCGCCCAGAAATGCCGTGACCACGCCGATCGGGATCTCCGCCGGTGCCAGCAGCATCCGCGCGGCGATATCAGCGATCACCAGCAGCGCACCCCCGACTAAGGCCGATAGCGGGATGATCGAACGGTAGCTGTGCCCACAGAGGAGCCGGACTAGGTGCGGCACGATGATGCCGACGAAGCCGATCAGCCCGCTGACCGAGACGGCGGCGGCGGTGCCGAGTGAGGCAGCGATGATCAGCAGGATCCGGGTCCGCGCGGGGTGCATGCCCAGTGCACTGGCCTCTTCGTCGCCGAGCGCCATCACGTCGAGCACCCGTCGGTAGGCAAGCAAGATCCCGACGCTGAGCACGGTGTACGGCAAGATCATCAGCACCTCGGACCAGCCGGTCGTGCTGAGCTTGCCGAGGATCCAGGAGTAGACCTGCTTCAGCGAGTCGGAGTTCTGTTGTACGACGAAGGTCTGGATCGCGGTCAGAAACGAGGTCACCGCGACGCCGGCGAGGATCAGGGTGGCGGTGCCCGAGCGCATGCCTGTCGCGCCGAGCAGATAAGTCAGCGCAACCGCGACTAGCGATCCGACGAACGCGGCGATCGGTGTGAACCCGCCACCCCACCCGCCGGCGATGGCAAACGTCGCGCCCAGACCCGCACCGGAGGCCGAACCCAGCAGATAGGGGTCGGCCAGCGGGTTGCGAAAGACGCCTTGGTAAGCCGCACCGCAGATCGCCAACAGCATGCCGACCAGAACGCCGAGGATTACTCGCGGAAAACGGATCTGGATGACGATCGCGGACTGCACCTCGGTCAGCCCGCTGTTGATATGTACCCCGGGGATATGCCCAAGCAGATCGGTGAACACGCCCCATGGGGGCAGCGAGACGGCCCCCATCGCGACGCCGAAAATGACGGCGACGACGAGGATGACGAAGCAGATCGCGGTGTGCGACAGCCGCAGTCGGGCCGGCCGGATCGTCGGCATCGCCGGGGCAGCGTGCCCCGTGATCGATTGCCGCGCGGTGTCCGGCCGTGCCATGAAGTCTTAGCCTGCGTGCTTCTTGACCGCCGCGGCGACTTCCTTGGCAAGGTCGGCGATACGCGGTCCCCAGCGTGAGGCGATGTCGTCGTTGATCGGCACGATGTTGCCTTCCTTGACCGCGCGGGTGACGTCCCAACCGGGCCGGGCCTTGACGGTCTCGGCGCTCTGCCCGCAGCACAGTGTGTCGGCGAGGAAGATCAGACCCGGGTCGGCGTCGATGATGTACTCCGCGGACAGTTGCGGGTAGCCGCCGGCGGTGTCCGGTGCCTTATCGGCGATGTTGTCGAGGCCGAACTTCGCGAGGATCGACCCGATGAACGTCTTCGAGGTGACCGAGTAGCCGGTGTTGTCCAGCTCCCAGAAGTAGGTCAGCGGAGTCGACTCCTTTGGCACGCTAGCGGCGGCGTCGTCGACGGACTTCTTGACCTTGGTGGCGAGCGCGGCGCCGTCGGCGTCATGCCCGGTGAGCTGACCGATCTGCTTGAACTGCTCGTATGCCGCGTCCAGCGACTTCGGCGCGGACAGTACGACGGCCGGGATTTTCAGTTTTCCCAGTGCCTCGACGATGCTGTCCTGATCGTCGGTCAGCAGCACGAGGTCGGGCTCGAACGTCGCGATCGACTCGGCCTTCGGCGCGAAGGCGTCGAGGTCGGAGACGGGCGCGTTCTTGGGGTAGTTCGAGAGCTTGTCGACGGCCTTGACCTGCTTACCCGCGCCGACGGCGTAGACCGTCTCGGTCAGCGACGGCGAGAGTACGACGATGGACTGGGGCAGCGCCTTGAGATGGATCTGTTTACCGGCGATGGTGACGTCGCGCGGGAACTGCGACGAGTCGCCGGATCCCTTGCTGGCCGTGCCGCTGCTGGTGTCAGAGCCGCAGCCGGCAAGAAGCGCGACAAGGACGAGCAACGCGGCGCCGAGCGCAGCTATAGCCGCCCGGCCGGGTCGTCGATTGCTGGTGCTGGTCATGTGGTGCCTTCCTGTCGGCTGAGGTGGGTGCACTCGCTGACAGGAACCTGCGCCGTGGGACCGGATGATCTCGGTGGGCACTGGGGCCGTCGAGCGATGCGCTCCGTCTCCTCGAGAGCGCTCGTCGCCGTTGATTCCCAGGCGTCCTGGCTTCCGATGTGCGCTCAGCCAGGGCTGATCGGCCATCGGTCACAGTTGCGGGTCAGCGCCGGACTTTCACCGGCTTCGCTGAGGAGTCAACAGCAGTACTGTACTAGGTTCGGCAGCATGACCGTCGTCTCGTACCGCACCGTCGCCGCCGATGCGGAGACGGAAATCGAGGTCAAGAGGTCGCGCTTCCTCACCCGAATTCGACGGGTCGAGTCCGAGGCTGACGCGCGGATGGTGATCGAGGGGTGCCGTAGGGAGTTCTGGGATGCCCGGCACCACTGTTCGGCGTACGTCATCGGTCCGGCTGCCGACCTGATTCGGTCCAACGATGACGGAGAACCGTCGGGTACGGCGGGGGCGCCGATGCTGCAGACGGTCGCCGGACGTGGGCTCAGCGACGTGGTGGCGGTGGTGACGCGCTATTTTGGCGGCACACTGCTCGGCGCCGGCGGGCTGGTGCGCGCCTACTCCGAGGCGGTCGCACAGGGGCTTGATCAGGCTGGGACGGTGCGCCGTACGAAACGGCAACTGGTGGACATCAGACTTGAGCCCGCGGTGGTTGGCAAGGTGGAAAATCTGTTGCGGGTCCGGGGCTTTGTCATCCTCGGTGCGTCGTACGCCGAGGTCGCGAACCTGGCTGTCGGCCTACCGCACGGAGCGCTCCATGAGCTCGATGCGGTGCTTGCGGGGGAGGGCGAGTACGCCGTAATCGGTGAGGCGTGGACAGACGAGCCGGCCACCTCGCAATGAGATGGCCGGCTCGTGAATGTCGTTCGGCGAGGTTGTCAGGCTAGACGGTCTTGGTGTGCAGGCTTCCACCGTCGGCGATGAGGTTCTGGCCGGTGATCCAGGCGGCATCATCGGACAGGAAGTACGCCGCGGCGGCGCCGATGTCCGCCGGTACGCCGAGACGTCCGACCGGGTAGTTGCGTGCGACTTCCTCTTCCTTGTCGACGTACAGCGCCTCGGCAAACCGAGTCTTGACGACGGCAGGCGAGATCGCGTTGACGCGGACGCCCGGAGCCATATCATCCGACAGCTGCATGGTCAAGTGGATCAGAGCGGCCTTCGACGTGCCGTAGATGCCGATCGGCCCCGCTGAACGCAGCCCGCCGACGGAGGCGATGATAACCATCGATCCGCCGTTTTCCTTCCAGGTGCGGTGCCAGACCTGCTGTGCAAGGCCGAGCGTGGAAACGACATTGGTGTCGAGCACCTTGCGTGCGGTGTCGAGCGGGAGGTCGAGGGTCGAGCCGTAGTACGGGTTGATGCCGACGTTGCCCACGACGTGGTCGAGGCGGCCGAATTTGTCCATTGCGAGCTCGATGGCCTCGGCACGATGGTCCTCGTGCGACGCGTTGCCGGCGAGGGTCAGCAGGCGATCGCCGGCGTTCAGTTCCTTGGCGGCTTCATCAAGTGATTCCTGTTTGCGTCCGGTGATGACAACCGATCCGCCCTCTTGAAGGATCCGCTCGGCGATCCCGAGTCCGATACCGCGGCTACCTCCGGTGACGAGTGCTGTCTTGCCTTCAAAACGATTCAGTACGCCAGCCACATGTACTCCTTCAGTCAGTTGTTCGGGCGTCGCCGAGCGAGCCCGATCGAGGGTCGATGCGCTCGATCCTGTCACGCCGTTCCGAATTGGATTCGGTTTGTGGTCAAAATCCCGCACAGTAATTAGCCTCATAGGAGCGAGAACGATATGAGACAGTTCCATGGCGCCCAGAGTGGGCGATAACCCAGGAGGTTCCAGATGCAGATTCGCCCATACGAGGACCGCGACCGCGAACCGGCGCTTGCCTTGGCGCCACGGTTGGTCGAGGGCATCGCGCCTTGGCGTGATCAGAAGGCAGCGCGCGCGTCGTATATCGACACCGTCTCGTGGTCGATCGACCACGGCGCCGACGACGACATCGCGGTTTTCGTGGCCGAAGATGACGAGGGCTTCGCCGGGATCGTGACGGTGATGGAAAAGGGTCACTTCACCGGTCAAAAGGACGCGTACGTCGAAGGGCTCGCCGTCCAGGAGCGTGTATCGAGGACCGGACTGGGGACCAAGCTCATGGCTGCCTGCGAGGAATGGGGACGCCGCCGCGGCCATCGTCGGTTGATCATCGAGACCGGTGCCGGCAACAAGGTTGCGCGCGAGTTCTATGCCTCTATTGGATACGAGGAAGAGGAAGTCAAGCTCAGCAAGGCGCTATAGGCACGCTATAGGCAAGCAAGGAGCTATAGCCGCGCTATAGGCATAACTCCCGTGCACCCCTGAGCCATCCGCCGGTAAAACAGTCGACGACTGCTTACCGTAGGGTTCAGGGGTGCCAAAGGACGATAAGAAACCCCAGGACTCAGCTACCAACCCGGCCGAGGTTGACGACACTCCCGAACAGCTCAAGGTTCGCCGCGGAAAACGCGAACGGCTTCTAGCCGAAGGTATCGAGCCTTATGTAGTCGGCGTCGCGCGGACTCATTCTCTTGCGCAAGTCCGGGCGGCGCACCCCGATCTAGCGGCGGACTATGCGACTGGCGAGCGGGTAGGCATCACCGGGCGGGTTATCTTCTTTCGCAATTCCGGAAAGCTCTGCTTCGCGACTTTGCGCGAGGGTGGCATCGAGCTGCAGGTGATGATCTCGCTGGCGAAGGTCGGCGAGGAAGCGCTTGCGCGTTGGAAGTCCGACATAGACCTCGGCGATCATGTATTTGCCGAGGGCGAAGTGATCACCTCCAAACGAGGTGAGTTGTCGGTGCTCGCCGATCGCTGGGAGCTCACGGCGAAGGCGCTGCGCCCGTTGCCGGTCGCGCACAAGCCAATGAATGAGGAAACGCGGGTCCGACAGCGGTACGCCGACCTCATCGTGCGTCCGGAAGCGCGCCAGATGGTCGAGGTGCGCGGAAAGGCAATAGCCTCGATTCGGAAAACGCTGACGGCGCATGAATACATCGAAGTCGAGACTCCGATGCTCCAGTCCGTCCAAGGCGGTGCCACAGCCCGGCCATTTACGACCTTCTATAACGCCTACGGTCTTGAGGTGTTTCTGCGGATCGCTCCCGAGCTGTATCTAAAGCGCTGCGTTGTCGGTGGAATTGAACGAGTTTTCGAAATTAACCGAAACTTCCGTAATGAAGGTGCCGACTCGACACATTCGCCGGAATTCGTGATGTGCGAGTTCTACCAGGCGTACGCCGACTACAACGTTATGGCCGACTTGAGCAGGGAGATCTACCAACACGCCGCCGAGGCGGCGTTCGGCAGTCTCGTTGTTGATCGCGCGGACGGTACGACGATGGACCTGTCGGGAGAATGGCGCACCGCTTCTTTGTATGGGATTACGTCGGAGGCGGCCGGTGTGGAGCTCACCCCGCAGACGTCGATCGAAACGCTTCATGAAGTGGCGACCAAGCACGGGGTCAAGTTCAGCCCCGATTGGGTAGCCGGAAAGGTGCTCGAGGAAATTTTCGAGACGCTCTGCCGGGACCAGCTTCGAGGACCAATCTTTATTCGCGACTTCCCGCTCGATACCAGTCCGCTTGTACGCTCGCACCGCAGTATCGAAGGTGTTGTCGAGAAGTGGGATCTCTATATCGATGGAATGGAGTGCGGCACCGGCTACTCCGAATTGGTAGACCCGGTTATTCAGCGCGCGCGGTTTATCGAACAATCCACGGCTCGCGATGCCGGGGACGACGAGGCCATGCAAATCGACGAGGACTTCTTACGTGCCTTGGAATATGGAATGCCGCCATCGGGTGGTGTCGGGCTCGGTATCGACCGGATGCTGCAAGTGCTGACCGGTCGCGGTATCCGCGAGACGATTCTGTTTCCGTTCGTCAGGCCGGAGTAGATTTACCGCCTGGTCAGTGTCGCGTCATCCGGTTTATTGTGTTGCTAATGTGAACTACAACGCGCACAGTGAAATGGACGCGCAGCGCGGTAGAAACATGTGTATCGTTTCTCTATGAAATTGTTATCTAGGCTACGGAAGTAATCACACATGGCACGCCAGATCCAAGTAAAGCTCATCGATGACATCGACGGCTCGGAGGCATCTGAGTCCGTTTCGTTCGGGCTCGATGGCGCGACGTACGAGATTGACCTTACGAAGAAGAATGCAGCGGCACTGCGCAGCGCGTTGACGAAGTATGTCGGCGCGGCTCGCAAAGTCACCGGTGCCCGTAAGACTGCCGCGAAATCAGCCACCGTTGACCGCGAAAAGAACAACGCGGTCCGGCAGTGGGCGCGCAAGAACGGCCACAAGGTTAGCGATCGTGGGCGTATTTCCGCGGAGATCATGAGTGCGTACGACGCAGCGCACTAACTCCACAGCTAGAGCAATTAAGAGCCGGTCGCGAAAGCGACCGGCTCTTTGCGATTGAATTTCGGCTCGACGACCGAGGTCCAATCGAGGTTCAGTAGGGTGGCAGTTAAGAGTCCATCGTCACGAGGGAATGCCATGCAAGTCCATGAAGCGATTGCCGCAGCACTGCTCGAGCACCACGTCGACACCGTCTTTGGTCTGATGGGTGATGCCAACATGAGGGTAATTCGGTTGGCATGGCAGATGCGTACTCCCGGCTGACTGGGAAGACCGGAGTCGCGTCGGTAACGCACGGCCCCGCGCTGACTAACACTCTGACGTCGTTGGTCGAGGCGGTCCGCAGCCGCAGTAATGTCCTAGTCATTACCGGCGATACACCGCCTGAACCGACGTACTTCCAGCAGGTTGATATTGCTGCGGTCGCCGCTGCCGCCGGTGCCGGCTACGAGAAGGTCTATCGGTCGAAGACTCTCGTGCGGGATCTCAACCGAGCATTGCAGCGGGTCGCGTCCGAACAACGCGCCATCGTGCTGGACATCCCGATCTCGATGATGCAGGCCGATGCCGGAGATCAGGCGCTCGCCGGTCGCGCGGTCGCGCCGGCACAAGGTAGGCCAGACCAGGATGCGCTCGAACGCGCCGTTGGGCTCGCGCTCAGTGCTAGCCGGCCGGTCGTGCTGGCCGGTCGTGGCGCCGTCGACTCTGGCGCGCGCGACGCGCTCGTGGCGCTCGCCGAAAGGCTCGGCGCGCCGCTCGCGACGACCTTGCTCGGTAAGGACTACTTCGCGGGCCAGCCGCAGAACCTCGGCATCTACGGCAACCTCTCGCACAGTGTCGCGTCTGGAGCGATCGGTGAGGCGGACTGTGTGCTTGTCTTCGGCGCCAGCCTCAATGCGTACACGTCGCATGGGGGTTCGCTGTTCTCGGGGAAGAAGGTCGTGCACGTTGATGCCGACCCGGGTCGTTTCGGCTGGTATACCCCGGTCTGCAAAAAGAACTGGCCGCGTACTCACCCCGGGACGGTTTTAAGGACCGCTCGGGTGTGGACACCGTCGACATCCGTACGGCGATGATCCGGCTCAATGAGCTGCTTCCGGCGAAACACAACCTTGTCACCGATATCGGCCGCTTCGTGCTCGGCGCGTGGCCTTACCTGCACGTGGCAGATCCGGCGGACTTCACCACGATGGGCGCGTTCGGGTCGATCGGTCTGGGGATGGGCGGCGCCATCGGAGTCGCGGTCGCCAAGCCAGACCAGCCGACTGTCGCGGTGTTCGGCGACGGCGGGTTCATGATGAACCTCGCCGACTTCACCACCGCGATCCGGGAGAAGCTCGATATTTTGTTCGTCGTACTCAACGACGGGGCGTACGGCGCAGAGCACTACAAGCTGCGCGACTACGGCGTCGACCCGGATTACTCGTTGATGACGTGGCCGGATTTTGTGCCGATGGCGGAGGCGATGGGGGCGCGCGCGGCGACCGTGCGCAAGGTCGAGGAGCTCGACGTCGTACCTGATCTGATGGCGGCCGGCAGCGGTCCCTGTCTCATCGACATACGCCTAGACCCAAATCTCAACATTCTCGACGAACAGTAAACCCAGGTCAACGCCGTGTTCGCTAACGGCGTAGCGGCTAAAGGCGCACAGTGGAACATGAGCCCGCGTATTGCACGTTTAATGGGTTACTCGCAACACTGCGCACTGTCCCGTCGGCGGTCCAAGCTAGATCCGGCGCCGAAGACGGTATAAGGAGTTAATTCATGTTTGAACGGTTCACCGACCGGGCCCGGCGGGTCGTCGTACTCGCGCAAGAAGAAGCCCGCATGCTGTCGCATAACTACATCGGTACCGAGCACGTCCTGCTTGGCCTGATCCATGAGGGCGAGGGTGTCGCGGCTAAGGCGCTTGAGTCGATGAATATCTCGCTCGAGGCCGTTCGCCAGCAGGTCGAAGAGATCATCGGCGAGGGCCAGCAGGCACCGAGCGGGCACATCCCGTTCACGCCGCGCGCCAAGAAGGTTCTCGAATACTCCCTGCGCGAGGCGCTCCAGCTCGGTCATACCTACATCGGCACCGAGCACATCCTGCTCGGCCTGATCCGCGAAGGCGAAGGCGTCGCGGCACAGGTTCTGGTCAAGCTCGGCGCTGAGCTCAACCGCGTCCGCACCCAGGTCATCCAGCTGCTGCAGGGTTACCAGGGCAAGGAAACCGCCACTGCCGGCGGCCCGGCCGAGGGTTCGCCCTCTACCTCGCTCGTGCTCGATCAGTTCGGCCGCAACCTGACGCAGGCCGCCCGCGAGGGCAAGCTCGACCCCGTCATCGGGCGCGAGAAGGAAATTGAACGCGTGATGCAGGTGCTCTCGCGGCGTACCAAAAACAACCCGGTGCTCATCGGGGAGCCCGGCGTCGGCAAGACCGCCGTTGTCGAGGGGCTCGCGCAGGCGATCGTGCGTAATGACGTACCCGAGACAATCAAGGACAAGCACCTCTACACCCTTGACCTCGGCGCGCTCGTCGCCGGCAGCCGCTACCGTGGCGACTTCGAAGAACGCCTCAAGAAGGTGCTCAAGGAGATTAAGACCCGCGGCGACATCATCCTGTTCATCGACGAGATCCACACGTTGGTCGGGGCCGGTGCCGCCGAAGGTGCGATCGACGCGGCGAGCATCCTCAAGCCGATGCTGGCCCGCGGCGAGCTGCAGACCATTGGCGCGACGACGCTCGACGAATACCGCAAGCACCTCGAGAAGGATGCTGCGCTTGAGCGCCGTTTCCAGCCGATCCAGGTCGGCGAGCCGTCCGTCGCGCATACGATCGAAATCCTCAAGGGACTGCGAGACCGTTACGAGGCGCACCACCGTATCTCGATCACCGACGATGCGCTGGTCGCGGCCGCGACGCTGGCCGACCGCTACATCAGCGACCGGTTCCTACCGGACAAGGCGATCGACCTCATTGACGAGGCGGGCGCGCGGATGCGCATCCAGCGGATGACCGCGCCGCCAGACCTGCGCGAGTTTGACGAAAAAATCGCCGAGGCACGCCGCGACAAGGAGTCCGCGATCGACGCGCAGGACTTCGAGCGGGCCGCCTCACTGCGCGACGACGAGCGCCGACTGCAGGAGCAGCGCGCGAAGCGTGAGGAGCAGTGGAAGGCCGGTGACATGGACGTCATCACCGAGGTCGGCGAAGAAGAGATCGCCGAGGTCCTGGCCAACTGGACCGGCATTCCCGTCTTCAAGCTGACCGAGGAGGAGACGACCCGGCTGCTGCGCATGGAAGATGAGATGCACAAGACGATCATCGGCCAGAACGACGCGATCAAGGCCGTGTCGCAGGCGATTCGTCGTACCCGCGCCGGACTGAAGGACCCCAGGCGTCCGGGTGGCTCGTTCATCTTCGCCGGCCCGTCCGGTGTCGGTAAGAGCGAGACCGCCAAGGCGCTCGCGGCGTTCCTGTTCGGCGACGCCGACGCGTTGATCCAGATCGATATGTCGGAGTTCCACGACCGCTACACCGTCTCTCGGCTCGTCGGCGCGCCTCCGGGCTACGTCGGCTACGACGAGGGTGGCCAGTTGACCGAGAAGGTACGTCGCAAGCCGTTCTCCGTCGTGCTGTTCGATGAGATCGAGAAGGCACATCCGGACGTGTTCAACACGCTGCTACAGGTGCTCGAGGACGGCCGTCTCACGGACGGTCAAGGCCGGGTCGTCGACTTCAAGAACACCGTGTTGATCCTGACGACCAACCTCGGCACCAAGGACATCGCCAAGGCAGTCGGGCTGGGCTTCCAGTCGGGCAACGACGACGAGTCCAACTACGACCGCATGAAGTTGAAGGTGCACGACGAGCTGAAGAAGAACTTCCGTCCGGAGTTCCTCAACCGCATCGACGACACCGTGGTCTTCCATCAGCTGACGCAGGACGAGATTGTCCAGATGGTTGACCTGATGATCAACCGGGTCGGCGAACAACTCGCCGCCAAGGACATGAAGGTCGAGCTCAACGACGCGGCCAAGAACCTCTTGGCGCGCCGCGGATTCGACCCGGTACTCGGTGCGCGGCCACTGCGCCGCACGATTCAGCGGGAGATCGAGGACTCGCTCTCGGAGAAGATTCTGTACGGCGAGATCCTCCCCGGCCAGGTCATCCACGTCGACGTCATCGACCCGGACGGCAAGCCGGTCGACGTCGAGTCGATCACCGCGCCAAACGCGAACCTCGTGAAGATGCACTTCTCATTCCGCGGAGAAGCTAAGCCGGTTGCCGCGGTCGTGGCTGGTACGGCGGCCGACGAGTCGGCAGCCGTCAACGAGTAGCCGTTCTCACTGGGCTTCTAGTCACGCCAAAGTCCCCTTGTCCCGCCCTTATGGCGAGGCAAGGGGACTTTGCGTCCAGCGAGCTTGTCCGGTTGCGCCACGGCCGCCGTGACATTGCTACTGGGGTAGCGCGAAGAGGCCTCGTTCGTCGATCACCGCTAGCCCGTCGCGCAATAACCCGTCCAGGGCGCGCTCACGCTGGTCGGGATCATGCCAGACGACGTCGAGATCGGCTTTGTCGACGGCGTGTTCGTTGTCGCGCAGCACGTCCATGAGCAGCCCACGCACTTGCCGGTCGGTACCGGCAAATTTCTGTACGCGTTTCGGTTTCCCGTCGTAGGCCGGCCGGCCAGCCGCGACCCAGGCACAGTCGGCCAGCAGTGGGCAGCGTTCACACCCTGGGTTGGCCGCCGTACAGATCAGCGCGCCGAGTTCCATGAGCCCGATCGACATCCGCGCGGCGCGTCGCGGTGTACCCGGTAAGAGCGAGTCGGTCAGGGCGAAGTCTGCTTTGGTGGTCGACGGACCGGCATCGGCAGCACCAAGCACGGCGCGATGTACGACGCGTCGCACGTTGGTGTCTACGACCGCGACCCGCTGCCCATAAGCAAAAGCCGCGGTCGCAGCAGCGGTATAGTCGCCGACTCCGGGCAGCGCCTTCAGGGCATCGACATCTCGCGGTACGACGCCAGCGTGGTCAACGACGATGGCGCTCGCGGCGGCATGCAGGCGCAACGCCCGTCGCGGGTATCCGAGCTTGCCCCACATGCGGACCGCTTCGCCGGTCGGTTCTGCGGCAAGGTCGGCCGGCGCAGGCCACTTCGCCATCCACGCCTCGAACGCGGGAAGCACGCGGATAACCGGAGTCTGCTGGAGCATGAACTCGCTGACCATCACCGCCCACGCATCGACATCGGCGCCGCGCCACGGCAGGTCGCGGGCATTGCCGTCGTACCAGTCGATGATCTGTTCGGCGAGAATGTGGGCGTTGATCGCCGGTTGCGTCGTACGGTGTGGCTTACCCATCTGGCTTATTCTGCCAAAGCCGCCGGAGAGCTCCGGTAACGTGCGCGTCATGAGCATCAAGTCGACCTTGCAGCGAGTGTTAGGGCGCGGCGTACACGCCGCACGACCTTCGGCAAGCACACCTAAGGGGCCGCTGGTCGGCGCGAGTCCACGGCCGCCCAAGGAGACCATCGCGACCAGCGACGCCAGGCCGCAGATCGCCTACGCGCCAGAGAAGGACGGCGACGCGGATCCGGGCGAGATCGTCTGGACATGGGTGCCTTACGAGGAGGACCCGAGCCAGGGCAAGGACCGTCCCGTGCTGGTGATCGGGCGGATCGGCGTCGATGTTGCGGCGCTCATGCTCACGACCAAGCGGCACGATCAGCCGGCGTACCTGTCCATCGGCAGCGGCCCTTGGGACTCGTCCGGTCGGCCGAGTTGGGTGCGTCTGGACCGGGTGCTGCGCCTGCACCCGGACCAGATCAGGCGAGAAGGTGCCGTGCTGGACCGGACCAGGTTCGGCCAAGTCATCGGCCCGCGGAGAATATACCGACTGCGAGTTTTTCGACATCGACCTAACGGAGTCGACGGTGCGCGGATGCACTTTCACCGACTGCCACTTCGTCAATGTGCGGTTCAACGCGAGCGAGCACCTCGCATCGGCGTACCTTGGATGCTCCTTCGTGGAGTGCAACTTCTTTGACGCCACGTTCACCGGATGCAAGCTCACCGGAAGCTCGTTCCGGGACTGCACACTGCGCCCGCTGCGGGTCAACGGTGGCGACTGGTCGTTCGTCGCACTTGCCGGCGCGGACCTGTCCGGGGGTAGATTCGAGGAAGTGCGGATGCGCGAGACCGATCTGGGCCACGCCAAATGCGCGAAAAGCCGTTTCATAGACGTCGATCTCGTCGGTGCCACAATCGAGGGTGCGAATTTCGCCAATGCGGACCTGCGGGGGAGCGACCTGCCCGAGTTCGACCCGCCGGCAGTCAATCTTGCCGGGACGTTAGTCCTGCCGGAACAGGCGATCTTTATCGCGCAGTTGCTCGGGGTGCAGATCGCCGGGCGCGCGATCGAGCGCTGAAACGCCAGCATGTGAGTCTAAATCGCGACCGTACGGCATTTTAACAGCGAAACTGCTGCCACAGCGTCTGGTTTTCGGTGGTGCTATCTCCGGTAGGACCGCTGCGACCGCCCGTGTACTGGCATCGACGTGCCACTGCGCTGGTCGGCCTCATCGTCGCGCTCGTATTGATCTTCTGGGGAGCCGCGCAGATCGGCGCGGCCGGACCGGGTACGCCTGCCAACGCCGCGTCATCGGCCGGCTCGCCATCATCGCCAGCCTTGTCGTCCGACTCGCCAGCCTTGTCCTCCTCGACGTCCGCGACAGCAGGGTCATCGTCTCCTGCCGGCGGTCCGGGCCAGGCGTCGGCAGCGCCGGTGTCGTCAGCCCCGACATCGGAAGCCGCGGCGTCGGAATCCGCCGCGCCAGCGCCGGCTGGACCAGTTGCGTGCACGCCCGAACAGCTCGAGGTGCAGGTCGCGACCGACAAGCCGGCGTACGTCGCCGGTGACAAGCCCCGGTTGATCCAGAGCGTGCTCAACAAGGCGGCGGTGCCGTGTATTCGCGATCTCAACGCGGCCAGCCAGCAGCTTCTGATCTTCGATGCGGCAGGCGACCGGCTCCGGTCCAGCAATGACTGTTACCCAGAAAGCTCCAACGACACCAAGACGCTTGCCGCGGGGCAGACGGTCGACTACACGGTGATCTGGTCCGGCAAGACGTCGAAGCCCACGTGCATCGCACCGCGGCCGCTGCTGGGTCCTGGCACCTACGTCACTCAGGCCGTCCAGGGCGGGGTCCAAAGCGCACCAGGTCAAATCGTCCTGCAGTAGCGCTGTCGACTGGATTCCCGGCTACCTTCGGGAGAGTGCCGCAGCATCAGGTGGACGCAGACATGGGAACCCCAGATGATGCTCGCGCTCGGACCGGCCTGACGGCGAGGTATTCGCTAGACGTAGCGCTCGAGGATACTCGTCTCGGCTAGACGGGACAGGCTCTCGCGGATTCCGCGGCCACGGGTCTCACCGACACCCTCGACGTTCTGCAGTTCTTCGATCGAGGCTGCCAGCAGCTTTTGCAGGCTCTCGAAATGGTCGACGAGCCGGTCGATGACTTGCGCCGGCAGGCGGGGCACACGGGCTAACAGCCGGTAGCCGCGCGGGCTGATTGCGGTGTCGAGCGAGTCGTTGCCGATCGGCAGGCCGATGATTCGCGCGAACTGCACGAGATCAAGCAGCTCGATGGCGTTGAGCTCGCTGAGCTCGTTGAGGACCTCTTCGACGCTCTTGGCGTTTTTGCCGATCTCGAGGTAGTCACGCAAGATCAGCTCACGGTCATCGACCACGCCGGCCATCAGCTCCTCGTGCTGTAGCGCGATCAGCCGACCGTCGGTGCCCAGTTCGCTGACGTACCCGGCGATCTCGGCGGAGATCCGGCTGACCATCTCCAGGCGTTGGCTTACCGCGACCGCGTCGCGCACGGTAACCAGGTCCTCGATCTCAAGCGCCGCAAGAGTGCCGGCGACCTCGTCGAGTCGGCGTTTGTATTTCTCAAGCGTGGCGAGCGCCTGGTTGGCGCGGCCTTGGATGACGGTGGGATTGTCGACCTGGTGGCGTTCGTCGCCGAGATAGACGCTGATCGCGTTCATTGACTGACTGACGGCAATGACCGGGAAGCCGGTCTCGCGGGCGACTCGCTGCGCCGTGCGGTGCCTGGTACCGGACTCGTCGGTCGGTATAGCCGCATCGGGCATCAGGTGTACGCCGGCGCGAATGATCCGGGTGCCGTCGGTAGACATCACGATGGCGCCGTCCATCTTGGAGAGCTCGCGCAGTCGGGTCGCGGAAAACTCGACGTCGAGTGCGAACCCGCCGGTGCAGATCGATTCGACGGTCTTGTTCCAGCCGATCACAACGAGCGCCCCAGTCCGGCCTCTCAGGGTGCGTTCGAGCCCTTCACGCAGTGCGGTGCCCGGGGCTAGGGATGCGAGAAATGGACGCAGCAAATGAATTCCTTAGACGACAGCACGAACGCGGCAATCGTATCGGCAATTCGGCTGCGTTCTCCGTTAGCCATGATAACGATGCGGCGGCCAATTCCGTCGTATGACGGACTGGACACCGCTCGATTATGTGACGAGCCGCGCCGCGCGTAGCGCCGAGCGTAGATCGCGGGCCTCGGCGATCTGGATCCCGTCTGCCTCGAGCTGGCGGGTCTTGAGCCCGGAGTCCGGGGGCACGATCGCCCTGCGGAACCCCATCCGCCTGGCCTCTGCGATGCGTCGGGACAGCCCGCGTACCCGCCGTAGGTCACCGGCTAGCCCGACCTCGCCGATCGCGACCAGGTCTACCGGGAGGGGCGTGTCGAGTTCGGCCGAGGCGATCGCGAGGGCGAGGGACAGGTCGGCGGCGGGCTCGGTGATCTTGACCCCGCCGACTGTCGCGCAGAACACGTCTTTGGTCGCGAGGTTGAACTTCGCCTGCCGGCTCAGGACCGCGAGCACCATCGCGACCCGCGCCGAGTCCAGGCCGCTCACCGCACGGCGCGCCGTGGGTAGCGAGGACGGAGTGACGAGGGACTGCACCTCGGCCGGGATCGGCCGCCGTCCTTCGACCGTGATGGTGATACAGGTACCGGGCACGGCGTTTTCGCGTTTGGTCAGGAACAGCCCCGAGGGATCCGGCAGCCCGACGATGCCGTCGTCAACCATCTCGAAACAGCCGACCTCGTCGGCGGGGCCGTATCGGTTTTTGACGGCGCGAATCAGCCGGAGAGTCGAGTGCTGCTCGCCCTCGAAGTGAAGTACGACGTCGACAAGGTGCTCGAGCAGCCGCGGACCGGCGATCTGCCCGTCCTTGGTGACGTGGCCGACGATAATGGTGGCGATGCCGCGCTCTTTAGCCAACGCGATGAGCCCAGCCGCGACGGCGCGGATCTGCGTCATGCCGCCCGCCGTGCCCTCGGCCGCTGGCGAAGCAATCGTCTGGATCGAGTCGACGACCAGCAGGCCAGGCTTGACCGCGTCGACGTGCCCGATCAACGCCGCAAGGTCGGTCTCGGCTGCGAGGTAGAGGTCGGCTGCGAGGTTGCCGGTTCGTTCGGCGCGCAGCCGGACCTGTGCCGCGGACTCCTCGCCGGTCACGACGAGTGCGGGACTGCCGCGGTCGGCGTACTTGCTGGCCACATCTAGTAGCAACGTCGACTTGCCGACGCCGGGTTCGCCGGCGACGAGTACGACGGAACCGGGCACAAGACCGCCGCCGAGGACCCTGTCGAGCTCGTCTACGCCGGTCGGGCGTGCACGGGCGGCGAGGATGTCGACCTCGCCGATCCGTTGAGCGGGCGCCGTGACCGCGCCGGCCGAGACGGCGCGTAGTGCGACGGCACCACCGCCGGACTCTTCGAGAGTGCCCCAGGCCTGGCACTCTGGGCACCGGCCGAACCACTTAACCGTGATGTTGCCGCAGTCGGAGCACTTGAAGCTTGCCCGGGTTTTTGCACTCATAGTCACATCATTACTGATTGCGCAGACAAAAACGCTGCGTCCACAGGTCGTGGACGCAGCGCCTTTGGTGATTTGCCTGCTGAGGTGGTGGTCGACTAGTCGACTACGCCCTGGTCTTCCTTAGGATGAAGGTCGATTTTGTCGCTTTTGATCTTCGGTTGCTCGGTGGTCGGCACGCCCACCGGCATGCTCATCTTGAGCTCGCCGGCGTTTTTGAAGGTAAGCACGACCTTGATGTATTGCGCGGGAAACAGCTTGTCCGCGGCATCCGCGGTGATCGTGTTGTCCTCGCCTACCGTAGTAACGCCCTGCTCGGCAATCGTGATCGTGGAGGCAAGACCAGCCCCGGTGGACTCCGCGTTGCGCGGCGCACTCGATGCACTAGTGCCTTCGACAGTGGCATCCACGCCATTGATGGTCGCCGCGGTCAACTCGTCTTCGGCTCCGTCGTTAGCGATCTGCATCTCGACATACATTGTCGAGCCCTTGCTGAAGTAGTGCCCCGAGGTGGGTGGACTGATCTCAGCAGCACGGACGTGCAGGTTTCCGATGTCGGCTGTCGTGCCGGGCACTTCGGAGCGCTGGTCCGCGGTCTGGGTGATCTGACCGGCGCTGCAGCCGGCGAGCATCATCGATGCGGCGATCGGCAACGCGAAGGCTGCGGCGACGGCCTTACGGCGTCGTCCACGTGCTGGCGTGCTCGTCTTTATAGAAGCCGTCTGGCTCACGATCTTCCTCCTGCGTGTTCGCGCGACGGGTTCCCCCGACGTACCTGCGTTATAGGGTAGTGCGCGCCCTACGTGCGCTCGTCGGCGCCTCGCCGTTGCGGTGCGCTGTGACGTGTCGGCGCTGCTGATTTAGTTACTTAGACGAGGTAACAAATAGCTCGCCTCCGGGCCTTAATGCACGCGAATCAATGAATGTCAAACTTGCTGCTGAGTTAAAAAGGATTCTTGACCTGGCGTTTCGCATTACTGGATGATTTCGGTAAGCCGAACAAGCGTGTTAGAATTGACATAACTTGTAAGGAGAAAACACCACATGGATTTCAACATC